>ERZ1034381.7-NODE-7-length-146669-cov-5.037895_pt1 | contig 146669 bp, 123 predicted proteins | sample MGYA00520602_ERZ1034381 | MGnify/ENA primary metagenome ERZ1034381 (study PRJEB33736, sample SAMEA104288466) | Azolla filiculoides | biome: Urban; feature: water surface; material: ditch water | place: Netherlands | collected 2014 ...
TGATACCCATCTGCGGCGAGCGCTCAAATCAAATGTCAAATTCGATAACTCCACTAAAATCATAAACTTGCTCGTGGTTTAGCTGATTCCAACATTTGCCTGCGTACTTGCAGGATCGGGATGCAAATGTTGGAACCAAACCACGAGTGATCAAACGGTGAGGTGCCGCCTTGCTTCCGGTGTGTCGAGCGTCTCGGCAAGACCTTCATGCACGATCTCGCCGCGATCCATGATGTACACATAATCGGCCAGTTCGCGGCAGAAATCCAGATACTGTTCAACCAGAAGAATGGCCATTCCCGTCGTATCGCGCAGGTACTTCAACGCGCGGCCGATGTCCTTGATGATCGACGGCTGGATGCCTTCGGTCGGCTCGTCCAGAACCATGATTTTCGGCCGGGTGACCAGCGCGCGGCCGATTGCAAGCTGCTGCTGCTGGCCACCCGACAGGTCGCCCCCCCGGCGCGACAGCATGGATTGGAGAACGGGAAAAAGGCTGAAGATGTCGTCGGGAATATTGCGATCTGCCCGCTTCAGAGGTGCAAAGCCGGTCTCGAGATTTTCCTTCACGGTCAACAGCGGAAAGATTTCGCGGCCCTGGGGCACATAGCCAATACCGGTCTTCGCCCGCGCATAGGGCGCCATCCCATCCAGAACCTTGCCCTGAAAGCTGATCGTCCCGCCGCTCAGCGGATGCTGACCGGTCACGGCGCGCAGGAGCGAGGACTTGCCAACGCCGTTGCGGCCGAGCACGCAGGTGATCTTGCCCATTTCCGCATTGACTGAAATGCCGCGCAGCGCCTGCGCCGCGCCATAATGAAGGTTTGCGTTTTCAACGGTCAGCATCTTCAACGCCCCAGATAGTTTTCAATGACCTTCGGATCGTTCGACACGAAGTCGATCGAGCCCTCGGCCAGAACGGATCCTTCCGCAAGGCAAGTCACCTTGACACCAAGGTCGCGGATGAAGCCCATGTCGTGTTCAACGACGACGACCGAGCGTGTCAGGGCGATTTCCTTGAGGAGCACGGCCGTCTCCACCGTTTCGGCATCGGTCATGCCGGCAACAGGTTCGTCGACCAGCAGGACCTTGGGCTCCTGCGCCAGAAGCATGCCGATTTCGAGCCATTGCTTCTGGCCATGGCTGAGATTGGCGCCCAGATCGTTCTTGCGGTGCGTGAGGCGCACGGTTTCCAGGATTTCCTCGATGCGGTCTCGATCCTCGCCGGTCAGCCGGTAGAACAGCGTGCCGAAGACGCCGCGGTCGCGGTTGAGCGCGAGTTCAAGATTGTCCCAGACGGTATGGCTTTCGAACACGGTCGGCTTCTGGAATTTGCGGCCAATGCCGAGCTGGGCAATTTCCGCTTCGTCCTTCGTGGTGAGATCGATGCTGCCGTTGAAGAAGACCTCGCCCGAGTCCGGGCGCGTCTTGCCGGTGATGATGTCCATCATCGTCGTCTTGCCAGCGCCATTCGGGCCGATAATGGCTCGGAGTTCGCCGGGTTCAATGACGAAGGACAGGGAATTCAGCGCCTTGAACCCGTCGAACGAGACGGACACGCCGTCGAGATAGAGGATGCTGTTCGGCTTATAGTGCTTCAAATCGGTCATTGGGCGGCCTCCGCCGGTGTTGCGACGCCATCGCCGGTGGGTTCATCGGGCTTGGCAGGACGCTTTTGACTGCCTTTTGCAATGAGATCGGAGACGGCGCCAACAATGCCCTTCGGCAGGAAGAGCGTGACGACCACGAACAGTGCACCGAGCGCAAAGAGCCAGAATTCGGGCCATGTCGCGGTAAAGATCGTCTTGCCGCCATTGACGAGGATCGCGCCGATGATGGGACCGATCAGGGTTCCGCGTCCGCCGACGGCTGTCCAGATCACAACTTCAATCGAGTTCCCGGGGGCAAACTCACCCGGATTGATGATGCCCACCTGCGGCACATAAAGCGCGCCCGCAACACCCGCCATCATCGCCGAAACGACAAAGGTGAAGAGCTTGTGGTTCTCGACCCGATAGCCCAGAAAGCGCGTGCGGCTTTCGGCATCGCGGATGCCGACGAGAACCTTGCCATACTTGGATCGTACTATGCCGGATGCGATCAGCAGCGACAGCGCAAGCGCGATGGCGGACGCGGCAAAGAGCACGGCGCGTGTCGTGTCTGCCTGTATGTCAAAACCGACGATATCCTTGAAGTCAGTCAGGCCGTTATTGCCGCCAAAGCCCATTTCGTTGCGGAAGAAGGCAAGCATCAGCGCGTAGGTCATCGCCTGGGTGATGATCGAAAGGTAGACGCCATTGACGCGGGAGCGAAAGGCAAACCATCCGAAGATGAAAGCCAGAATGCCGGGCGCAGCCAGCACCATGATCATCGCGAACCAGAAGTGATCGAAGCCATACCAGAACCACGGAAGCGACTTCCAGTTCAGGAAGACCATGAAATCTGGCAGGATCGGATCGCCATACGTGCCGCGCGTGCCGATCTGGCGCATGAGATACATGCCCATGGCGTAACCGCCGAGCGAAAAGAACGCCGCATGGCCAAGCGAAAGGATGCCGCAGAAGCCCCAGACGAGATCGAGCGCCAGCGCAAGCAGCGCATATGTCAGATACTTGCCCAGCAGCTGCATGACGTAGGTCGGCACCTGCAGCGGGCTGGATGCCGGAAGGGCAAGGCTGAGCACGGGCACAAGTATCGCCACGGCCAACAGCAGCAGGACCGCAATCATCACGCGGCGATCGAGCGATTTGAGAAGAAAGGTCGTGATCATGCTTCAACAGCCCTTCCCTTGAGCGCGAAGAGACCGCGCGGACGTTTCTGGATGAAGAGAATGATGAGAACCAGCACGAAAATCTTCCCGAGAACGGCACCCGCATAGGGTTCGAGGAACTTGTTGAGGATGCCGAGAGACAGGGCGCCGACAAGCGTGCCCCAGAGATTGCCAACCCCGCCGAACACCACGACCATGAAACTGTCGATGATGTAGCCCTGACCGAGGTTTGGCGAAACGTTGTCGATCTGCGAGAGTGCCACGCCCGCAATCCCCGCAATGCCGGAGCCCAGCGCGAAGGTCATGGCATCAACCCATGGGGTGCGAATGCCCATGGACGAGGCCATGCGGCGGTTCTGCGTGACGGCGCGCATCTGCAGGCCGATCGGCGAGCGCTTGAGAAGCGTCATCAGCGCGAAGAAGACGCCGAGAGAGAAGACGACAATCCACATGCGGTTATAGGTGATCGTCAGGCCGCCAAGACCGAACGAGCCTGACATCCACGACGGATTGCCGACCTCCTGGTTTGTGGGCCCGAAAATCGTCCGCACAGCCTGCTGCAGGATGAGCGAAATGCCCCATGTCGCAAGCAGCGTTTCCAGCGGGCGGCCATAAAGATGACGGATAACCAGCCGCTCGATCGCAAGGCCGACGATGGCCGAAACGAGAAAGGCCAGCGGCAAGGCAAAGGCCAGCGACCAATCGAACAGCGATGGATCATGCGCTCGGATATAGGCCTGCACGACAAAGGTCGTGTAGGCGCCCAGCATGACCATCTCGCCATGCGCCATGTTGATGATGCCCATGACGCCAAAGGTGATGGCGAGGCCGATGGCCGCCAGCAACAGAACCGAGGCCAGCGAAATGCCATACCAGACGTTTTCGCCCGCATCCCAGAGCGCTACGGTCGAATTGATCGAGTCAATGGCGGATTGGATCTGCGGCTTCAGCGTATCGTCCGCCTTGGGAAGCGCTGCAGCGAGCAGTGAAAGCGCATCCTGACCACCAAGACCCTTGATTGCCGCAACGGCCTCAACCTTGTCGGCCGTCGGACGCGATGACACCAGGATGGCTGAGGATTGCGCCATCTTCATTGCCTTGAGGACTTCCTTGTCCTGTTCCTTGGCAATGGCGGTCTCAAGCGGTCCGAGCGCCTCCTCTGTCGGCGACTGAAGAATGGTCTGCGCAGCCTGCAGGCGCACATTCCGATCCTTACTGAGAAGCGTCAGATTGCCGAGCGCGTCGCGAATGGTGCGCCGGAGGTTGTTGTTGACCTTGATCTTTTCCAGATTGGCCTTGGCTTCCGTCCCGGCGTCAGCACCGTTGAGCGGATTGGTAAGGGCGAAACTGTCACCTGCCTTCTTGGCGATGAAGACCTGCTTGTCCGCCTTGCGAACATAGAGATCACCGTCTGAAAGCGCCTGCAACGCAGGGACGACCTTGGCATCGCCCGTTCCGGCCAATGCATCGATCGCCTTCTCGGTGTCGCTGAAATTTGCGCCTGCCAGAGCGTTTATGGCGGCCTGGTCAGCGTCCTGGGCGTGCACGCCGGTGGCCACGACTGTCAGGACGAGGCAGAACACGGCAAGTAGGGACTGGAGCGTTCTGTACATGGGTCCAATTTCGCCTGTTGAAAAAATATGCCGCGAGCGCCGGAATGGCGCCCGCGGCAGTCAGTCAGGATGGGATCAGGAACCCTTGCCGCCGCACTTGCCGGACTTCACGTTGAAGTTGCCGCATTCCATCGGCTTGCGCCAATCGGAGATCAGGTCCTTCGAGTCGGGCAGGTAGTCGGACCATTCGTCGCCAACCACTTCCGGGGTCTGCGAAACGATGTCGAACTGGCCGTTGTCCTGGATTTCGCCGATGAGAACCGGCTTGGTGATGTAGTGGTTCGGCATCATGGTGGCGTAGCCGCCCGAAAGGTTCGGAACCGAAACGCCGACGAGGTCGTCGATCACCTTGTCCGGATCGGTCGTGCCTGCCTTTTCAACCGCCTTCACCCACATGTTGAAGCCGATATAGGCTGCTTCCATCGGGTCGTTGGTGGTGCGCTTTTCGTTCTTGGTGAACGCATGCCATTCCTTGATGAACTCGGCATTGATCGGCGTATCGACCGATTCGAAGTAGTTCCAGGCAGCAAGATGGCCAACGAGCGGCTTGGTATCCATGCCGGAAAGTTCTTCTTCGCCGACCGAGAAGGCCACGACCGGGATATCCTCAGCCTTGACGCCCTGGTTGCCGAGTTCCTTGTAGAACGGAACGTTGGCGTCGCCGTTGACGGTTGAGACCACGGCCGTCTTCTTGCCCTCTGAGCCGAACTTCTTGATCTTGGAGACTTCCGTCTGCCAGTCGGAGAAGCCGAACGGCGTGTAGTTGACGATGATATCTTCCGCCGGAACGCCCTTGGCCTTCAGGTAGGCTTCGAGGACCTTGTTGGTGGTGCGCGGATAGACGTAGTCGGTGCCTTCCAGAACCCAGCGCTTCACGCCTTCCTGGTTCATCAGATAGTCGACGGCCGGAATTGCCTGCTGGTTTGGAGCGGCACCGGTGTAGAAGACGTTGCGCTCAGATTCTTCACCTTCGAACTGAACAGGGTAGAACAGGATCGAGTTGAGTTCCTTGAAGACCGGCAGAACCGACTTGCGCGAAACCGAGGTCCAGCAACCGAAGACGGCCGCAACCTTGTCCTTCTCGACCAGTTCGCGTGCCTTTTCGGCAAACAGCGGCCAGTTCGAGGCCGGGTCGACGACAACCGGCTCGAGCTTCTTGCCGAGGATGCCGCCCTTCTTGTTCTGCTCATCGATGAGCATCAGCATGACGTCTTTGAGCGTCGTTTCGGAAATCGCCATCGTGCCTGACAGCGAGTGCAGGATGCCGACCTTGATCGTGTCCTCGGCGAATGCGCCGTGAAGCGCAGTCGAGGACATGGCAGCGGCGAGCGCAAGGCTCGTGAATTTCAGCTTCAGGTTCATATCGGAAAGCCCCTCTGAATTTTCTGTTGGCGGTGTTTTACCGCGTTTGCGAGAGCACTATCGAACGCCATTGTGCAGCGCGATATACGTCAATTGACGTAGGGCAAGGTGGGAATTGAGGAAGCCGGTGGTGATTTGGCTCACAGAGGGTGAGCGCGGGCATGACCGGTTGACGATTGCAAGCAGACTGAATTCACGCCCGGTTTTTCAACAGCCCTGACAAGGTAAATTCTAGTGAAACCAACGGAAAAGGTTTCGTCCCACCGGTTGATTTAGTGAATATCACAAAAAAAGCAGGATTTTTCCTCGTGTTTGTCGCAATGTGCCTTTCCGGCCAATTTTGGACTTCCTTTTTCGGCTGAAAGCGCTATGGATTCGTAAGAGTGTCTAAGCACAAAAAAAAGGCACGCAAAAAAAAGATGCAGGCGTTAACAGGCATCTTAGGGGAAAATATATGGAGTATTTTATCCAGCAGCTCATAAACGGGCTGACTCTTGGCTCCATCTATGGCCTGATCGCGATTGGCTATACGATGGTTTACGGCATCATTGGCATGATCAACTTCGCCCACGGCGATGTCTTCATGCTCGGCGGCTTCGCCGGTCTGATCGTCTATCTCTTGCTGGTTTCTCTGTTTGGCGGCGTACCGATTGCATTGGCTATCCTGTGCATGATGCTGGTCGCAATGCTGGTCACCAGCATCTGGAACTGGTCGATCGAGCGCGTGGCCTACCGGCCGCTGCGCGGTTCATTCCGCCTTGCGCCGCTGATCACTGCGATCGGCGTGTCGATCACGCTGTCCAACTTCATCCAGGTTCTTCAGGGCCCGCGCAACAAGCCGATCCCGCAGCTGGTGAACAGCGTCTACAACTTCGAAGGCATTTCCTTCTCGCTGAAGCAGATCATCATCATGATCGTGACAATCGTTCTGCTCGCATCCTTCTGGTACATCGTTGAAAAGACGCCGCTAGGCCGTGCCCAGCGTGCGACCGAGCAGGATCGCAAGATGGCGGCGCTCCTCGGCATCGACGTGGACCGCACGATTTCGATCACCTTCATCATGGGCGCTGCCCTTGCTGCAGTCGCGGGGACAATGTTCCTGATGTACTACGGCGTGATCGTCTTCACCGACGGCTTCGTGCCGGGCGTGAAGGCCTTTACGGCCGCGGTTCTCGGCGGCATCGGTTCGCTTCCTGGCGCTGTGATCGGCGGGCTTCTCATCGGTCTGATCGAATCCCTGTGGTCGGCTTATTTCACCATCGCCTACAAGGATGTCGCAACCTTCGCGATCCTGGCTTTCGTGTTGATTTTCAAGCCCTCTGGTCTTCTCGGCCGGCCTGAAGTCGAAAAGGTGTGATCCATGGCTAATCCCGCAATCGAGACAAACGCTTCTGGCGGCAACCTGACCGCCAAAGCGCTCCGCGAGGCCGTGTTCACCGGCATCGTCACGCTCCTGATGTTCGTTCTGTTCGTTGGCCTGAAAACCGATCAGAACATGCAGAACGAACTGATCCTCGTTCCGCGCTGGGGACTGCTCGTCATCTTCGTGGCGGTAGCGACCATCGGGCGCTTCCTGATCGTCGCCTATTACGGACCGTGGTCTGCGGCCCGTAAGGCTGCAAAGTCGGCAGCCCCGACCGTTGATACCGAACCCGGGTTCGTCAAGAAGAACCTGTCGAAGATCGTTTTCGCTGCGCTGGTTCTATATCCGCCGCTAATGATCTCGATCTTCGGCATCCAGGGTTCATTGAAATACGTCGACAATTTCGGCATCCAGATCCTCATCTACGTCATGCTGGCCTGGGGTCTGAACATCGTCGTGGGTCTCGCCGGTCTGCTCGACCTTGGCTATGTGGCCTTCTACGCCGTCGGCGCCTATTCCTACGCCCTGCTGTCGATCAACTTCGGCCTGTCCTTCTGGCTTCTGCTGCCGCTCGCCGGCATTCTGTCTGCCTTCTGGGGCATCATTCTCGGCTTCCCGGTCCTGCGCCTCAAGGGCGACTACCTCGCCATCGTGACGCTTGCGTTCGGTGAAATCATCCGCCTCGTGCTGATCAACTGGCAGGATGTGACAAAGGGTACGTTCGGTATTTCGGGCATCCCGAAGATCACGCTGTTCGGGATGGAATTCGATGCGTCGCCGACCGGTTTTGCCCGCACCTTCCACCTGCCGATCTCGTCGGCCTACTACAAGATCTTCCTGTTCTATCTCATCCTGCTGCTTTGCCTGCTCACAGCGTTTGTGACGATCCGGCTTCGCCGTCTTCCGATCGGCCGCGCCTGGGAAGCATTGCGTGAAGATGAAATTGCCTGCCGCTCGCTCGGCATCAATACGGTGACGACAAAGCTGACGGCATTCGCCATTGGCGCCATGTTCGGCGGGTTTGCGGGTTCGTTCTTCGCAGCACGCCAGGGCTTCGTTTCACCCGAGTCCTTCGTGTTCCTCGAATCCGCAGTCATCCTGGCCATCGTGGTTCTGGGCGGCATGGGTTCGCTGGGGGGTATTGCGGTTGCGGCCGTCGCCATGATTGGCGGCACCGAACTGCTGCGTGACATGGACTTCCTGAAGCACGTCTTCGGTCCGGACTTCACGCCAGAACTTTACCGCATGCTGATTTTCGGCCTCGCCATGATCCTCATGATGCTGTTCAAGCCCCGCGGCTTCGTTGGAAGCCGTGAACCGACCGCCTTCCTCTTTGAGCGAAAATCGGTCTCGGGCTCCTTCACCAAGGAAGGACACGGCTGATGTCTACCGGAAACACGACCATGAACGACAATGCAATTCTCAAGGTCGAGCATCTTTCGATGCGCTTCGGTGGCCTGATGGCGATCAACGACCTTTCCTTCGAAGTCCGGCGCGGTGAAATCACCGCGCTGATCGGCCCGAACGGCGCCGGCAAGACGACCGTCTTCAACTGCATCACCGGGTTCTACAAGCCGACCATGGGCATGATCTCGATGACGCAGAAAGGCGGCAAGCAGTTCATGCTGGAACGGATGGCCGATTTTGAAATCACGCGGGATGCAAAGGTGGCGCGTACCTTCCAGAACATCCGGCTGTTTTCGGGCCTAACGGTGCTGGAAAACCTGCTGGTTGCCCAGCACAACGCGTTGATGAAGGCTTCCGGCTATACCGTGCTCGGCCTGCTCGGCTTCAAGACGTATCGCGACGCATCGAAGGATGCGACAGAGAAGGCCAAGTACTGGCTTGAAAAGGCCAGCCTTCTGGAGCGCGCGGACGACCCGGCAGGCGACCTGCCCTACGGCGCACAGCGCCGTCTGGAAATCGCCCGCGCCATGTGCACGGGTCCAGAACTTTTGTGCCTGGACGAACCGGCCGCCGGCCTCAACCCGCGCGAGTCGCAGGAACTGAACAAGCTTCTGCGCAGCATTCGCGCAGAAGACGGCACATCGCTGCTTCTCATCGAACACGACATGTCGGTGGTTATGGAAATTTCAGACCATGTCGTGGTTCTGGAATATGGCCAGAAGATCTCCGACGGCGATCCGGCACACGTGAAGAACGATCCAAGGGTCATCGCGGCCTATCTCGGTGTGGACGATGACGAAGTGGAAACGGTCCGGCAAGAGACTGAAGAGGGAACGCACTGATGGCTGCCGAAACTTTGCTCAAGGTTCAAGGTGTTCAGACCTTCTACGGCAACATCCGCGCACTCGCCGGCGTCGACGTTGAGGTCAAGAAGGGTGAAATCGTCAGCCTGATCGGCGCCAACGGCGCCGGCAAATCGACCTTGATGATGACGATCTGCGGCTCGCCGCAGGCCCGGCACGGCTCGGTCGAGTTCGAAGGCCGCGACATCACGCGCATGCCGACCCACGAGATCGCCCGCCTGCGCATTGCGCAGTCGCCGGAAGGACGCCGCATCTTCCCGCGCATGACGGTTTATGAGAACCTCCAGATGGGGGCGAGCCTCGATAACCAGAAGTTCTTCAACGAGGACGTGGAGAAGATGTTTACCCTCTTCCCTCGCCTCAAGGAACGCCAGTTCCAGCGCGGTGGAACGCTGTCGGGCGGCGAACAGCAGATGCTGGCGATTGCCCGCGCACTGATGGCGCGGCCCAAGCTCCTGATGCTCGACGAACCTTCGCTCGGCCTGGCGCCGCTGGTCTCAAAACAGATCTTCGCGGCCATCAAGAAGCTGAACGAAGAACAGGGCCTGACGGTCTTCCTCGTGGAACAGAACGCATTTGCGGCGCTCAAGCTGTCACATCGTGCCTATGTTCTCGTCAACGGCTCGATCACGATGAGTGGATCGGGCTCCGAATTGCTGTCGAACCCGGAAGTCCGGGCGGCCTATCTGGAAGGCGGCGCCCACTAAGGGCGCGAGGGGAGCTTGCCATGCAGGGACTTTTCTTCGAAACCGACGATACCGTACACCTCGTCATCCGCGCGATCGTGATGCTGATCTGCTTCTGGACGGCATGGATGGCCGGCAAGGGTGCATCCGAGAGCTGGAAGAATTACAGCTCGGTCGTGATATACACCGTGCTTCTTTCGATTGCGGTTCGGTTCATCCACCACGCGCTTTTCAATGGGCCGATGTTTCATTCTCCGGCACCATTGTTTTATGTCATAGACTTCGTTGTACTTTTGGTGTTCTCTACCGCTGGCTACCGCTACACGCGGACCAACCAGATGGTGAATGCCTACTACTGGCTTTATGAGAAGGCCTCGCCTTTCACCTGGAAGGACAAGGCCTGAACAGAGGGACAGAGGTCCGGGCATATCGCCGGGGCTTCACAAATTACCGGTGCGATCTTTGGTGGGTATTGCATCGGGTGATCAAAGAAACAGACCCGCTTAAATTTGGGAGTCACAGAATGAAGAAGACACTTCTGTCCGCCGTTGCCCTGACGGCGATGGTAGCTTTCGGCGGCGTGGCCCGCGCAGACCTGCTCATTGGCGTAGCAGGCCCGCTGACCGGCCCGAACGCAGCTTTCGGCGCACAGCTCCAGAAGGGTGCTGAGCAGGCCGTAGCCGACATCAACGCTGCTGGCGGTATCAATGGCGAAAAGGTCACGGTTGAACTCGGCGACGACGCTTCCGACCCGAAGCAGGGCATCTCGGTTGCCAACAAGTTCGTTGCTGATGGTGTGAAGTACGTTGTAGGTCACTTCAACTCGGGCGTTTCCATCCCGACGTCTGAAGTTTATGCTGAAAACGGCATCTTCCAGATCACCCCGGCTTCGACCAACCCGCAGTTCACCGAACGCGGCCTCTGGAACACGTTCCGTACCTGCGGCCGTGACGACCAGCAGGGCGCAGTCGCCGGCAAGTACATCCTCGACCACTTCAAGGATGCCAAGGTTGCCGTCGTTCACGACAAGACACCTTATGGCCAGGGCCTCGCTGACGAGACCAAGAAGGCTCTGAATGCCGGTGGCGCGACAGAAGTTCTCTACGAAGGCATCCAGCCGGGTGAAAAGGACTACTCCGCTCTCATCGCCAAGATGAAGGCTGCAGGCGTCACCTTCGTATACTACGGCGGTCTTCACACCGAAGCCGGCCTGATCATGCGCCAGATGGCTGACCAGGGCGTCAAGGCGACCCTGATGTCCGGCGACGGCATCACCTCGAACGAACTGGCTTCGATCGCCGGCGACGCTGTAAACGGCACGCTGATGACCTTCCCGCCGGATCCGCGTAACAACCCGAACGCAAAGGACGCTGTTGCGAAGTTCCGCGCTGCTGGTTTCGAACCGGAAGCCTACACGCTCTACGCTTATGCAGCCGTTCAGATCATCGCTGAAGCAGCCAAGGCTGCCGGCACGACCGATCCGACCGCCGTTGCAGACGCTGCCAAGGCAAAGGGTCCGTTCAAGACCGTTATCGGTGACATCGGCTTCGACAAGAAGGGCGACATCACCCGTCCGGACTACACCATGTACACCTGGAAGAAGGGTACGGACGGCAAGTACACCTACTTCGAAACCGGCCTGTAAGGTCTGTTCGACGCTTTCCGCCTGATGGCGGCTGGCGCAAGGTTTGGCCCGGCGTGAAAACGCCGGGCTTTTCTTTTGGTCCTTCGTGAAAATTGAAGCCTTCTCCCCCAAAAGTCTGTGTTGCAAGTCGCGGCGTTCGCGTTAGATGATCCTGCTAGGGATGAGTTTGGGAGGACTTGATGAGCATCAATTCAACGCTCGGCATTTACGATCGCGATCTGGACAAGAACGGCGCCAACTACAGCGCCATGACGCCACTGGGCTTCATGCAGCGCACGGCTGCGATCTATCCGAACCGAACGGCCGTCGTTTACGGCGAGGTCCGCCGCACCTGGGCCGAAACGTGGCTGCGGGTCCGCAAGGTCGCAAGCGCCCTGCAAAGGCGCGGCATCGGAAAGGGCGAAACCGTATCGGTCATCGCCGGCAACATCCCCGAAATGTTCGAATGCCACTTCGCGATCCCCATGACGGGCGCTGTTCTCAACACGATCAACACGAGACTGGATGCCTCGGCAATCGCCTTCATTCTCAACCACGCCGAAACGACAATGCTGCTCGTCGATCCGGAATTTGCGGCTCTGGGCGAACAGGCCGTGCACATTTCCGGGCGCGATATTTCCATCATCAACATCGAGGACCCAACCTTTGAAGGCGGCGCGCGGATCGGCGACGATACCTATGAAAAGCTGCTCGCCGAAGGTCATGAGGACGATGCGTGGGTCTGGCCGTCCGACGAATGGGATGCGATCAGCCTCAACTATACCTCAGGTACCACGGGCGACCCGAAGGGTGTGGTCTATCATCACCGTGGCGCCTACATCAACGCGCTCGGCAACATCCTCGATTGGGGCATGGGCAAACATCCGGTCTATCTCTGGACCCTGCCGATGTTCCATTGCAACGGCTGGTGCTTCCCATGGACCATAGCCGCAGCAGCGGGCACATCAGTGTGCCTTCGCGCGGTGCGCGTCGAACCCATCTACGAGTTGATCAAGACTGAGCGCGTCACGCATTTTTGCGGCGCCCCAATCGTTCTCAATCTCCTCGCCCATGCACCGGAGTCGGTGAAGAAGGGTATCAATCACAAGGTTTCCATCATGACGGCGGGAGCTGCTCCACCGGCAGCCGTCATCGAGGCGATGGAAACGCTGGGCTTCGATGTGACCCATGCCTACGGCCTCACCGAAACCTACGGGCCGGCGGTGGTCTGCGCCTGGCACGACGAGTGGAATGAACTCGACATTTCCGAAAAGGCGCGCCTGAAAGCTCGCCAGGGTGTGCGTTATACCGTTCTGGATGGTCTGATGGTCGCCGATCCCGAGACGTTGGAGCCTGTTCCCTCGGACGGCGAAACCATGGGCGAGATCTTCTTCCGTGGTAACAACGTCATGCGCGGTTATCTGAAGAACCCCTCTTCGTCGGACAAGGCATTCAAGGGCGGCTGGTTCCACTCGGGCGATCTGGCGGTCACGCATCCGGATGGCTACATCCAGATCAAGGACCGCTCCAAGGATATCATCATCTCCGGTGGCGAGAACATTTCATCCATCGAGGTCGAGGGCGTGCTCTATCGTCATCCGGCCGTCATGGAGGCGGCGGTCGTGGCCCGACCCGATGACAAATGGGGCGAGACACCGTGCGCATTCGTGGGTCTGAAAGACGGCGCGACGGTCACGGAAGCGGATCTCATTGCCTTCTGCCGATCCAACATGGCCCACTTCAAGGCACCCAAGACGATCGTCTTCGGATCGCTGCCGAAGACTTCGACTGGCAAGATCCAGAAGTTCATCCTCAGGGAACAGGCGAAGGCGCTCTGAGCACTAGGAGCGGGCGACACCAGTGAGGCGGCGGGTTCGCGCCGCCTCTTTGACGGTCGCAGCAATACGAGCGAGGAAAGCAGGACTGACGCTGCCAATAGGCTTCGTGGATTCGAAGTCAAATGCCTTGTCGAGTTCGACTCTGTTATACTCGTCCAGAATGATCCAGCAGGGATGCACCAGCCCTGCCCTGCGGCATTCCATTTCGCCGAAGGCCAGGTACAATCTTTCCTCGCTCGGTTGTTGAGACGTGATCGGAAACAGAAACAACGCACCAGGATTTTCCGGCGTCTTCACGACGATGCAGGCTGGCCTTGCTTTACGCCCTGTTTCCTCGCCTGCGTCGGACTGCCACCGCCAAAGATAGAAAAACCGAACGATCTGGCCGCGTTCAAGCATCGGAACCTTGATCCTCAAGGATAGCATCAATGCCAGCCATCAGTTCGTCATGCACCGCGTCAGGCGCATCATCAAGACCATACGCAGATGTATGTCCCTGCCCGGAGAGGCGCTGATAGGCTGCCGCACTGATGATCACCAGCTTTTCCTTGCCACGCTTTGTCAGCGCAACTGGTTCGATCAAAGCCGCCTCAAGTATCTCGCCCGAGGCTCTGTTCATGTCGGAGAACGTAAACTTCTTCATCAGGCACCTGAATTACGTATTTTGCATACAATACGTATATCTTGCGAAATGCGCAAGTGCATGCTCCCTAACCCTCATGCAGCACGGCGGCCGCCTTGACAGCCGCCGACGCCCGGTTTTCAACGCCGAGCTTCACATAGATCTGCTCAAGATGCTTGTTCACGGTGCGCGCAGACAGGCCAAGGATATCGCCGATATCCCGGTTGGACTTCCCCTTCGAAATCCAGACCAGAACCTCAGCCTCGCGACCGGTCAGGCCAAATTGCCGCTTAAGGATCTCGTCATCCGGGTCCTTCGCGCCGGACGCGACCCGAAAGAGGATCTCGTTCTGGCCGAGTTGCCCGAGAAACGTCAGGAGCAGACCGGCCTTGCTGCCGTTACCGACAGCGACCAGTTCTTCCTGATTGAAACCAGGCCTGTTTCGCCCGGCAAGCCATGCGGCAATCTCGCGTGTGATAGACTGATGGCCGGCGTCGTCGCCAGCGGCCATGTTGACAAGCCGCGTCGCCTGAGGTGTCGACCATTGCAGTTCGCCGTTCGTCTTCACGGCCATGAGATGCCGCCCTGCAGCATCAAGCGCGACACGCGCATTCTGCGCAGAGCGGGCATTCGCCAGATGCACACGGATGCGCGCCCGCAATTCATCGATGTTGATCGGCTTTGTCAGATAGTCCACGCCACCGGACTCCAGCGCATGAACGACATGCTCGGTTTCGGTGAGACCGGTCATGAAAATCACCGGCACCGGCGCAATCGCCGCATTTGCCTTGAGCCTGCGGCAGGTCTCGAACCCATCGATCGCCGGCATGACGGCGTCCATCAGGATGATATCCGGCGTGATCCGCTCCGCGATGTTGAGGCTGGCTTGTCCGGACGTGGCGATCAGCACTGAAAAACCGGACTGCTCCAGCGCATCCGTCAGGAAACCAAGTGCTTCGGGAGAGTCGTCGACGATCAGAACGATGTCGCGTGGTTCAGACATCGGCGGCCTCCTGCTTCAACTGGTCGAGGAAACGGGCATAGCCGCTCATGTCGAACGCCTTGACGTAGGCGCCGAGCGCTTCGACGAAAGGTATGTTGGCGCGGTCCTGCGCGAGTATGGCAAGCTTCGCCTCGATGCCGCGGATATAGCCGATCTCCCCGAGTTGCACCAGTTCACGCAGATGCGGCTCTCCGGGGGAGCGGACTTCACCTGCGGCAGACGCCTCATCGTCCTCGCCTTCACCAGCATCACCCTCGTAAATCCAGGTGAGTTGCAAACAGGTCTGAAGCTTGTCCAGCAACTGTCGAATGTCGAAGGGTTTGGCGATCATGTCGTTGTGGCCGGTTTCGCCGTTGGCAGCACTGGCGCCGTCACCGATGTTCGCCGAGAGCATCAGAATGGGTGCCCGCACGCCATCTTGACGAAGGCGTTTGACAAGATCCCATCCCGTCATGCCGGGCATCAGGATATCGATGAAAAAGATGTCTGGTGTGCAGGCGGATATGACCGTCAGGCAATCGGCCCCACTCTCGGCAGTCAGCACTGTAAAGCCGAGCGGCGCCAGGATTTCCGTCATCAGTTCGCGATGGTCGTCATTGTCGTCGACAACCACTACGGTCCGCCGCTCACCCGCATAGGCGCGTATGGTACGCTCGGTGCCTTCGCTCGGCGTTACGCGATTGATCGGCGGCAGGCCAAGCTTGACGCTGAATGTGGTGCCCTGGTCCTGCTGGCTGGTCACGTTGATTTCGCCGCCCAGCATGTGGGTCAGAAGCCGGGTGATCGTCAGTCCCAGGCCCAACCCCGGCATCGGCCGTATGCCGTCAGCGTCGCCGCGCTGAAACGGTTCGAAGATATGCGGAAGGTTCGCCTCGGAAATGCCCCGCCCCGTATCGGTAATGGTGAAGGTCGCGACCTGGCTACGGTAATCCACGCGGAAGGAAACCTTGCCCTCGTCGGTGAACTTGATGGCATTGGAAATGATGTTGACGAGGATCTGCCGAAGTCGCTTTTCGTCCGTGCGCACGTGACGCGGCAGGCTCGATGGCCTTTGATAGTCGAATTCCAGCCCCTTTGCTTGCGCCTGCGGCCTGAACATGTCGACGATCTGGTCGAGAAAATCATGGATGTTGAGATCGCCCTGAAAGACCTGAAGTCGGCCTGCCTCGATCTTCGAGATATCCAGCAGACCGTCGATCAGGCCAGAAAGATGCTCAGCCGAGCGCTTGATGACCTTGATCGCCGATTGTCGAGGCGCGGGTATCGTCGCATCGCGCTCAAGGATCTGGGCGTATCCCAGAACCGCATTGAGCGGCGTGCGCAATTCGTGGCTGAGGCCGACCACATAGCGGCTCTTCGCGCGGTTGGCAGCTTCTGCGGTCTCCTTGGCATCCTGCAGCGCGGCATCCGTCTTGCGGTGGGCGGCGATTTCCTTCAGCAGCAGCGTATTCTGGCGTGAAGACTCTTCCTCGGCCACCACGCGACTGTCATGGGCAAGCACGAAGAACCAGGCGGCAATCCCGGCAAGGATCGAAAAGACGAAGAAGACCGCGAGCGTGATATCATGAATGGCGTGTGCGGTTTCCGGCGCACTGCTTCTGGCGCGGGCGGCGACGATCCAAAGGATACCACCAATCGCCGCAATCGCCGTCGTCGCGATCATGAGGTAGCGACCCAGGCGCGTCGATAGCTGCGTCATCACGGGCTCAGGTAGGAGCGTCGCAGCAGCCGTCCTGACCTGATAATTGAGCCGCGCCTTGGGCTTGCAGAGGTCGTGACAGCGGCTGTCGAGCGAACAGCAGAGCGAACAGATCGGCGCGGAATAGGCCGGGCACCATGCCATGTCCTCGGGCTCGAACGGGTGTTCGCAGATCGAGCAGGTAATGGACGACATGGTCTTCCATTGCGCGCGCGGTTTGCGCGCCAGGTAATATTTACCCCTGGTCAGATAGGCGATGGCAGGCGCGGTAATGAAGGCGATGACAGGCGCGATATAGATCGCCATGGACGCGGCAAACGCGCCGAAGGCTCCAAAATGTGCGGCAAGCGCGACCGCCGCAGTGATTGCCATTGCACCCGTGCCGACAGGATTGATGTCGTAGAGATGCGCGCGCTTGAACTCGATGCCCGGCGGTGCAAGGCCAAGCGGCTTGTTGATGAAGAGATCCGCCGAAATGGCGCAAAGCCAGGCCGCCGCTATGATCGAGAAAACCCCAAGAGTCTCCTCGAGAAGCCGGTAAATGCCAAGCTCCATCAGCAGGAGCGCAATCGCGACGTTGAAAAACAGCCAGACGACCCGACCCGGGTGGCTATGCGTCAGGCGCGAGAAGAAATTCGACCAAGCAAGCGATCCGGCATAGGCGTTCATCACGTTGATCTTGAGCTGCGATACCACCACGAAGGCAGCCGTCAAGAACAGCGCGACAGTATGGTTGGGCACCATGTAACCGAATGCGGTGACATACATGTGCGCCGGGTCAGCAGCTTGTCCGGAGGGTATGCCGGAAGACAGCGCGAGCACGGCCAGGAAAGATCCAGCCAGAAGCTTTGGCGCGCCCACAACCACCCAGCCGGGACCGGCGAGAAAACGGGCGATGCGTTGACGCCAAGTGGCGGGCTTGTGATCGGGCGGCAGAAAGCGCAGGAAATCGACCTGTTCGCCGATCTGGGACATAAGGCCGAGGATAACGGCAGATGCTGCGCCAAACTGCGCCAGATCAAAGGGCGCAACGGTGCCGAGCTCTCCGGACGGCCGCCCATATCCGGTAAAGCCGAACCACAGCGTCACCTTCTGCCAATCCGAGAAGGCTATGAAAATGAAGGGCAGGATATTGAGCACGATCCAGACCGGCTGGGTCAGAAGCTGGAAGCGTGAAATCAGGCGCACACCGTGGGTGACCAGCGGGATGACCACAAGCGCTGAAACGACATAGCCAAGCCATGGCGGAATGCCAAAGGCGAGATCGAGCGCACCGGTCATGATCGATGCTTCGATGGCAAACAGGATGAACGTGAAGCTCGCATAGACCAGCGACGTGACCGTCGAGCCAATGTAACCGAAGCCCGCCCCGCGGGTGAGCAGATCGATATCCACCCCGTGCTTGATCGCATAGCGACTGATCGGCACGCCAATCAGAAGCAGCAGAAGCGAGGCTGCCACTGTCGCGTAGATCGCATTCGTCGTACCATAGGAAAGTGTGATTGCGCCGCCGACAGCCTCCAGAGCCAGAAACGAGATGGCCCCGATCGCCGTCTGGGAAATGCGCGCGGAGGAATATTGCCGCGCACTCTTGGCGGTAAAGCGCAGCGCATAGTCTTCAAGCGTCTGGTTGGCGACCCAGCGATTATAGTCGCGGCGGACGGGAATGATCCGCTGCCGGGCGGTCATGCCACACCTGCCTGCGGAGACGTTCCGAAGCCCAGAAGCGCAAGCATGACAGATGGATCGAATGGGTCATGGTTCATGACCTATCAAAAGCACGCCCTGCCCCTGCATTCAAGCAGAACGGAAATGACAGCACGGACGAAATCTACGTCAAACGACGTAGAGAGAACCGCTTGGCTGATCCACTCAAGCGTTGAAGAACGACCAGAAAAGCCGAGGCAATTCAACCCTAACCGTCTGTATTGATCCGCATCCGCCAGCATCCTCCTACCCTTGCTCCGAGACGATGACCCCGAACCCGGAGAATGACGGATGAGCGAGACAACCCCGAACATGGGCATGCCCTATATCTTGCCGGCACAGGCCCAGAAGCATGTGATACACAATGAAGCCCTTCAGATCATAGACGGGATCGCCAATATCGTTGTGCGCGACAGCCTGAGTGTCCCGCCGACAACACCAGCCGAGGGCGATGTCTATCTGGTGCTTACGGCCTTGTCCGGCGAATGGCTTGGCAGGGCCGGACGGCTTGCCATGTGGATTGATGGCGCCTGGCTTTACATTACCCCTCGGGATGGCTGGTGCGCATGGTTCTGCGCCGAAAGCCTCTTCAAGGTGTTTGACGGCTCGACATGGGTCAATCCGCTCTCTACCGAAATCGTAGACCGTCTCGGCATTTCCGCAACGCCGGACGACACAAACCGGCTCGCGGTTTCATCGCCAGCAAGCCTCCTTTCGCATGCAGGTGGTGGCCACCGCATGATCATCAACAAGGCGGCGACGGCGGACACGGCATCCATTCTGTTCCAGACAGGATGGGCAGGTCGCGCCGAAATCGGCACGGCCGGAAGTGATCGGCTTCAATTCAAGGCCAGCGCCGATGGCGCGGCCTGGGTTACCGCCCTAGAGATGGACGGCGGCGGCGTGGTTCGCACCCCGGCCCGTCCCGTTGCCTCGGCCAGATTGACGGAGAGCGCGTTCACGGCCTCCACAGGTGACCAGATCGGGGTCGACACGCTGACAATCTCGCAAGGCGGCGTGTCGCTTGGAGCCGCACTGGCAAGTGGTCATGGCCGCAGCATCATTGTTCCGGCTGATGGCCTCTACTCTGTCAGCATCGGGATCGAGGCCTCGACGGCATCAGGCTTTTCGGTCGCCGCCAGCGTCAACGGGAGTGTTCGCGACCTCAAGGTCACGAGTGCAGGCGCCGTTGCTGCGAGCCTGGGATTTCAGGCGAGCGGCATACTCGCGCTCAACGCCAGCGACGCACTTTGCCTCGCCTGCAACGGACCCGCGACCATCGCCGATGCGGGCGTTACAATCTCCATGCATCTTATTTAGCGGGCACATGTCCGGCTGCACCATATTCGGCCAGCCGGACCTCACGATCGTGAACCGGATCAGGATTCCGGCGCCGCCTCACAGTGGTCGTCAAACAAAATGGGGCGGAGGGGCACAATTCGGCACGAATACCGAAAATCCTAGCGATCGGTTTAAATGAATTATCACGCTTGCCCGCCAATATCCGGCGGCAAGTGTCAAAGTGATCCAGGTACATGTCCGAAAAGCAACCACTCGTCCTTCACGTCGTGCGTCAGTTCCTGCCCAATCGTGGCGGGCTGGAGGATGTCGTCGCAAACCTGTGCCGTGTTCTGCCGGAACGCGGCTATCGCGTCCGGGTACTCACGCTCGACCGCCTGTTTGTTGATCCCGCAAGGACGCTCCCGCATACGGAAACCATCAGCGGTATCGAAGTCGTCCGGATTCCATGGCAGGGTTCGACGCGCTATCCATTTGCACCGTCCGTCTTCCGCCATCTGGCCGAAGCCGACATCGTGCATGTGCACGCGATTGATTTCTTCTACGACGCCCTGGCACTCGGGTGGCTCCTGCATCGCAAGCCGATGATCGTTACAACGCATGGCGGCTTCTTCCACACGCGCGCGCATTCGACGTTGAAACGCATCTGGTTCAATACCCTGAGCCGCCTTTCTGCAACGGCCTACCAGGCAATCGCCTGCTGCAGCCAGTCCGACAAAGCCATGTTCGATCGCATCGCGCAGTCACGGACCGTGCTGGTCGAAAACGGGGCGGATACGGCCAAGTTTGCCGATGCAGCAGCAAACGCCGCAACCCGCGGCCTGATCACGATCGGCCGGTTCTCCGCAAACAAGCAATTGCCGCGTCTTCTGGATGCCGTGAAAGTGCTCGTGTCCCAAAACGCCAAGTGGCGCCTGACAATTGCCGGTGTGCCGTCTGACCTCACCGAACAGGATCTCAGGAAGGCGATTGCCGACCGGGGTCTTGTCGGCAATGTCAGGGTCGCGATCGGCGCTTCCAACGCCGAAGTCGGAGCCATGATGCGCGATGCGAGCCTTTTCGTCTCGGCGTCCGAATACGAGGGCTTTGGCCTTGTCGCAATCGAGGCGATGAGCGCCGGGCTCTTGCCTGTCCTGCAGCCCAACGACGCATTTGCAAGTCTTGCGGCAAAGCATCCTGCAATCCGTCTGGCGAAATTCGAAGATCCTATCCGGGCAGCAGCCGTCATCAACCGGGCCTTCGAGGATCTCGAGCGCAATACCGATGGCGAGCGGCATGCAGCCATCAATGCGGCAACCGAATATGCGTGGTCGAATGTGGCGGGCAAATACACAGCGCTCTATGACAGGATCCTTGCCCAGCGCGGACAGGTCGCTATCGGAATTGCAAAGGCTGCGGCCTGAAAATTCCACTAGAATCATAAAGTTGCTAGTGGTTTGGTTCCAACATTTGCCCGGGAGTTTGCAGAGCCGGGAGGCAAATGTTGGAACCAAACCACTAGAATGATAAACTTGCCAGTGGTCTCGAAGGATACCCCCGATGCCGAAAGCGATTGCAGCATGTCTTGCCCTGGCACTTTCATTCGGCACGGTGACACACGCACAGGCCGCCTGCATGCGCGGCGTTAATCTCTCGGGTGCCGAATTCGGTGACCTAAAGGGTGCCTACGGACAGAGCTATATCTATCCCTCGGATGCGATGATTGCCTATTTCAAGGCAAAGGGGCTCAACACCATCCGTCTTCCCTTTCTATGGGAACGCCTCCAGCCGATCCTGGGTCGGGATCTCGATCCAGCCGAGCTTGAGCGTTTGAAGGATGCCGTAACTCGCATGCGCGCAGCGGGTCTGATGGTTGTCCTCGATCCTCACAATTATGCTGTCTATAACGGCAACCAGATCGGCTCGAACATCGTGTCCGATGGCGATTTTGCCAGCTTCTGGAAAAAGCTCGCCACGGTCTTTGCAAATCAGGACGGAGTTTCGTTCGGGCTGATGAACGAGCCGCACGATCTTCCATCGGAGCGTTGGCTGACAAGCGCCAACAGCGCCATTGCGGCAATCCGTGCTGCTGGTGCCGGGAACCTCATTCTCGTGCCGGGCACAAGCTGGACCGGCGCCCACAGCTGGCAGGAAGCGAACGCCGCCAACATGATCAAGGTCCAGGACCCCGGCAACAATTTTGCCTTCGAGGTTCACCAATATCTGGACAGCGATTTTTCCGGAACGCATGCGACATGCGAACGCGCGCAGGATGCCGCCACCGCAATTGATGCAATGACAAGCTGGCTCAAAGCGAATGGAAAGCGCGGCTTCCTCGGTGAGTTCGGTGGTGGAAACTCGCCAGGGTGCATAGCAGGCCTCAAGGGCATGGTCGCCAGGGTGAATGCCGCCAGTGACGTCTGGGTCGGCTGGACCTACTGGGTCGCTGGCGACTGGTGGCCGCCGTCAGAGCCGCTCAATATCACCCCCACGAAGGATGGTGATCGGCCTCAGCTCGCCACACTTCTCGGCCCCGGTCTCTCGGACAAGTCCTGTGCAGGGCTCTGAGCCTTAGGCTCGGGTCCTATTTGTTTGATCCCGGCATTCGACGTACCAAGAATGAACCAGAACAGGGCTGCGGTCTTGATCGAGTAGCCCGAGTTCGAAATGATCAGCAGCAGCAGGAAGTAGAGGATTGCCATGGAATGGAATGTCCATGCCTTGGGCGTCCTGACCGGCAGGAAGACAAAGAGCCCCCAGAGGCCGATAAATCCGATCAGGCCGAACTGCGTCAGCGTATAGGCAAGGCCGGAGTCGGACACGAACTGGTCCGTAACTTCGCTGCCGAAAACCACCCCGGAACTCAGCTTGGTGAGAATATGCGCGGTCACCTGCAGGCGGCCGACGAGATTGTCGGGGCCACCATTGGTGCCGGATTCGATGCCGTAGATCGCCAGAATGGCCAGCATCAGGAAAGGCAGGCTTAGCCAGATCTGACGTGCGATCAGATGGTAGACCGGATAAAGCAGCGTCATCAGCCCGATCGTGTAAAGACCGAAGCGGGCATCGGCCATGACGATGGTCGACAGTCCGCCCAGCATGGTCATCCATCGCCAGCGCATATCCTTGCGGTAGAGTGTCCACGCGTAAACAATCACCCCGAAGTTGCCGATGGAAACCGGTTCCAGAAATACGGACGACACGCGCTGCTGTCCGAGAAACGGCAGGATGTTGCGAGGCTCCGGTCGCAAGCCGCTGACGAACAGTCCTCGGGTGTGTCCAAACGTTTCCTTCAGCGTCAGCGACCCTCTGGAAAGATAGTAGCCGAGCACGTTGAAGTAATCGAGATAGACATCGGTCGCCAGATATTCGAACAGCCCGACAATCACCACCACGATCACCGAAATGGTCACCAGCTTATCGGCCAGCCGGATGTCTGCCAGACGCATGCCGGCGCAATAGAAGACGAAGGGAATGAGAACGTCGCGCACGGCCTTCGGATCCGCCTGATGGCGCATCGCGAACAGAAAGATCATGTAGGCGAGGAAGACACCGAACGCGAGGTAGAAGCCGATCTTGCGCTCCATTGCCACGATCGATGCGCAGCCGATGAAGACCAGTTCGCCCAGCATCACAGTTCCATCGTGGATGGCAAGGACGCGCGTATTCACGAAGCAAAGGAACGCATTGAACGTCAGACCGCCGAGCACGGCGATCATGGAAAGCGTGTAGAGCGCCTTCATCTGGCGATCTGCGCGGCTGACAGACGTGACGGGCGCACGCGACCGGGTCAGCGAGTACCGTTCAACTGTGCCGCTGATGTCCGCCATGATCAGACCCCGGTGACCACCATGCCGAGAAGCTTGTCATCCCATGGCTTGAGTTCGGCCTGCAGCTTGCCGAGCTCAGCCTTCGAGGTCTTGGCATGCGCAAGCGTAATGATCGCATCAGCCTCGCCAAACACCCGATCCACCACGGCGCCGACCGAAGGGCCGGAGGCGTCCAGAAGATAGAACACAGGCCACTTGGCGCGCGATGCAAACAGCGGCACGCGCTCGCTTGGCGGCTCAAACTGAAGGTAGCCACCTGTCCAGCCTTCGACATCCTCGAATGTCTGGTGGGCAAGTGCGACACGCGGCCCGCGACGAACAAGCGCATGACGCTGCCTCATGGTCGCGTGGCCATCGGACGTCACGACGAAAACACCCGCGTCAACCAGCGAAAGCGCAATCTCGTGGATCAGAGCCGTCGTGCCCTCGACGCCGTTCGCCGGATAGAACAGAATGTTGGCGCGTCCATGCTCCTGGGCTGCAAAGGCGGTCAGGATCATCTCGGTCACGCGCGCCTTGTCAATCATCGCGCCGTCGTCCGGCGGGGTCGGTTCGGCAGCAGGTTCAGGTTCCTTGCCGCGACCGAAGGCCAGAAGGTCTCCAAGCTTGCTTGCCGCAGGCTTCTGTTCCTCGGAGGTCGCAGCAACGACCGGAATGCCGCTGCCATCATGGATACGCTGCAACGTCTTCTCGCGATTCGGACCGAGAAGTTCGCGAACGACGGCGAGTGCCGTGCCGAGGATGGCGCCAAGGAGAAGCCCAGCGATGAAAGTCAGAAGTTTGGGCGCTCCGCCCGGCTTGGCGGCCGGAACAGCCTGCGAGATGACGCGTGCTGCACTGGTGTCGAGCGACTGCTTGCCACCGAGGTCTTCGGCCTTGGTCACATAACCCTGGTACAGCTGTTTCAGCGAATCCGCATCGCTTTCCATCTGCGCCAGACGGGTCCGCGCCTCGCCGCTCTCACCGGTCTGTCGGGCAAGGTTCTGGTAGCGCGCCTGCAAAGCGTCGCGCTCGGCCTGTGCGCGCAGGTAGGAATTCTTCATGGAGCCGCGCAGGCGATCCATTTCGGCAAGGATCGACTGGCGCATGCTGGCGACCTGTGACCGCGCAGCCTTCAACTGCGGATGCTGCTCCCCGAGGTTGGCTGCAAGTTGCGCCTCGCTGTCCTTCAGCTGTGCGTAACGCGTGCGCAGGCTGATCAGCGTGTTGGACTGGAGTGCTTCCGGAATTGCACCGGTCTCGATGTCAGCCATCGACAGGCGAACGGCCTGATCGTAGACGGCCTTTTCACTGTCCACCTTGCCATTGGCCGTGGCAATCTGCTGGCTCAGGTTTTCGACCTCCTGGTCGATCACGAGACCTTTGGTCGATGTGGCAAAGAGCCCGTGGGTCGCCTTGTAGGTCTCGATTTCGATCTGCGCCTTCTGCAGCCGCTGGCGAAGCTCTTCAGCCTGGCTCTGAAGCGTGGCCGTGTAGCGCTGGGCGGAGCCAGAGCGGCCGTTGTCCGTGAGCTTCAGATAGGCGTCCGCCGTGGCATTGGCAATTTCGGCGGCTTTCAGAGCATTCGGATGCTTGGCCGTAATCGTAAAGACCAGCGACTGGTCGGCGCGCAAAACCGCGATATCGCTGCGCAGCGCCTCAACGGCCATCTGCTTGCGTTCATCCTCGGGAACAGCGGCGCCCCGGCCCAGAAGCCTGGACAAGATGCCCCCGGTTTTTGCCGGCGCCATCCAGCCATCATCCTGCAGCTTCAGCGTATCGACCACCTCGGAAAGCACCTCGGCCGACTGCATGATGTAAATCTGGCTGTCGGTCGCAAGCTCGCCTGCTCCGGAAGGCTGACTGCCCGCGGCCCCGGTTGTGGGGCTCTGGAGGCCGGCAGGGTCGACGATAAGCTCGACAGTCGACTTGTAGAGAGGGGTCTGATGCATCGCAAAGGCAAGCGCCAGCGCACCGCAGGTGGCGGCAGCCACAGCGGGATAGATCCAACGTCGCCGGAGGATGTCCGGCACCTGGGAAATCTCAATGTTCATGACAAACCCGATACTGAATACAACACACGTACACACAGCATTTCAGGGTCAGTCTCGCAGAGGTTGCTTAACAATACGTCAACCATAATCGATAACCATGTTTGGGCAGCCATTTCACCTAATCTTAAGAGCTGAAACCTATTCTCCTGCGCGCAGATAGAAGACGATCTATGGGCCTGGTTGTGGCGGTCCGGCAGCACCCGTGATCAAACGCGCGGCGCTTTGCGGCCGGCCCAGCCTTCCGGGGTCGACGGGCGCGGCGAACGCGAACAGCGACATTCCCCAAAACGGAGAAGATGCATTGAAGGTGGTTTTTGTTGTCTCATCGCCAAAGGAATCGATGTGCGGTGTTGCCGACTACACGACCCGGCTTGCAAGCGCCTTTGCCGGAACCGGCGTGACGGCCGTCGTCGAATATCCGAACGGCTTTTCAGTCAAGACGCTGCAGGACCTTCGCGACAAGCATGGCAGGGACGCAGTCTTCCACCTGCAATATCCGAGCCTCGGCATGGGCAACTCACTGACCCCTGCCCTTGCGCCGCTTCTGTTTCCGAAATGCTTCGTCACACTGCACGAATTCGGGCTCTTCTCCGTTCCGCGCAAGCTGATCTTCCTGACTCACGCCTTGCTGTCGAAGAAAATCATCTTCTCCAATGAACCGGAACGGGACCTCTACGCACGCTGGTTTCCGTTCTCAAAGCGTCGCCTCGTTGTCATGCCGATTGGTAACAACATCCCGAGGCTCGCGGAGCGGCAAGATTACGGCAAGCCACACCGGCTCGTCTACTTCGGACAGATCTCGCGCGACAAAGGCATCGAAATATTCATCGAGACGGTGCGCCGACTGAAGGAGGCCGGACGCGACATCCAGGTCGGAATGATCGGCGCACTCGTTGAAGGTCATACCGAGATCGTCGAGATGGTCCGGGCTGCAGAACGCGATCTCGGCGTGGAACTCTCGCTCGGACTGCCGTCCGATCAGGTATCGCACAAGCTTGCCGCTGCAGACATGGCGCTTCTGCCCTTCCCCGGCGGCGTGACCGACAAGCGCGGTTCCGCACTTGCATGCCTGGACCACGGATTGACACTGTTGACCACGCATTCGGAAATCACGCCGCAATGGTTGAAGCAGGCGTCCTATCCGGTCGCCAACGCCGAAGATGCAGCAAGGACAGCAAGCAGCATCATGGATGGAATACTGCCCCGGGATCCCGCACCAGAAGTGCGGAGCAGCGAACTGAAGGCCCGCGAATGGCCCGAAATCGCGCGGCGGCACATCGCGCTCTACAATCAGTCCGTCGGCTGACCGGGACGTTAAAACCAGAGAAACCATCTTCGTTGAAAAGGCTCCCGACCAAGCCCGGGATAGCCATGTTTTAAGTGTTGCAGCGTACAACCTGCACCCACATTGATGGTATTTCCAGTCTGGTATTTTGAGCGCAATGCAAACGGCAAACAGCGGAATCGTTAGAAATTCGGTCCTCAACGCAGCGGCAGGGATGGCCTTGCTGGTGACGGGTTTCATATCCTCCGTCATTGTTGCGCGCTTGCTCGGTCCCGAGGCGAACGGAACGATCGCGTTCTCGCTCTGGCTGGTTACAACGGGTTCCCTGATTGCGGAGATGGGGAGCGGCGTCTCGCTTCTGCGCATCCTGCCGCAGCTCGCTGCACGCGGCTATGATCCAGCGGCGCGACGCCGGTTTGCCGCCTATCTTGCCTGGCCCGTCGTGGTGTCGACGCTGCTTCTGACAGCCGCGTATACGGCCTACACGCATTTCTTCGGCGACAAGCAGGGGTTCGACGCAACGCCGGAAATCGTTGTGCTGACCGGGCTGCTCTTTGTCATCCAGTCCATCGGATCCTTTTCGAAAAACTACCTGATCGGGGAACAGAGCCTGGGAGCCTTCTTCCGGCTCTCGACCACCAGCGCTGTCTTGCAGCTGGTGACGGTAGCAGTCGGCGCATGGTACTGGGGCGTCGTGGGTGCGCTTGCAGGATATGCCGCCGGCCAGATCACGCTGTTTCTGTCGACGGTCTCGATCCTGCGTTCACGACCGGACAGCTGCGGGCTGAGCATGCGCGAGGTGGCAAGCTCGTCCTTCGTCGTGATCATCGAATTCGTTGTCACTGCGATCTTTCTGACCAGACCCGAAATCGTCTTCCTCCAGCATTTTCGCAATGCCGAAACCGTGGGCTACTATGCTGTCGCCATGTCGCTGGCCAACATTGCGCTTCAACTGCCGATCCAGTTGACCGGTAGCCTCATGCCCTATTATGCCGAGCACATCGAAAAGGGCGGGAACCTTCCTGCCAGCATTTTCGAAGCCGTCATGCGCAACTTTGCCTATCTGACCTTGCCGATGAGCTTTGGGCTCGCCGCCGTGGCAGAGCCGCTCGTCACAAGCATCTATGGCCCTGCCTTCAAGGATGCCGGCATCATCGTTGCCATTCTTTCGGCGGGTGCACCGGCAAACGTGTTCCTCCAGCTATGCACGCAATATATCTTCGCGGTCGACAAGCCGGGCATTCGGCTCAACACCGCCATCATGGGTGCGATAGCCATGGTCATCGGCTTGCTTGCCGTTGTTCCCTTCTATGGTGGCGAAGGTGCCGCAGTCATTCGCAACCTCGTCCTCGTGGGCATGTGCATCTTCATCATGCGCTTCGTGAAGCTCGACAATCCCTCCGGGACCATCGGCTACAGCCTTCTGCGCATCACCGTAGCTTCATTGGCAACCGGCTTCGCGGCTTACGCGTTGACGGTTTTCGTTCCGGGTTTGCCCGGTGTCGTGCTGGGCATTGGGGCCGGCATGGCAGTCTACGTTCCGGCCCTTCGTCTGGCCGGAGCGATCGATCCTGCCGACCGTGCCTTTCTGGCCGGGCTGGATCACCGCATACCAGGCCGCTTCCGGCGGACCTTCCACATCATCCTTAATATGGCGGCGCCAAGGGCGGCGGCTGCGACGACACATGACAGGATAAAAGAATGAACCAGATTGACGAACGACAGAGCGAAAGACCGATTGCCGCTCTGCCGATCCGCTTTAAAGGGCTTGCCGGACACTTCATGTCGGCAGAACCGGGCGCGCAAGCCTCGGATACCGCGGTGCTGCTCGTGAGCCCATGGGGCTTCGAGGATATGAGCCTGCGGAAATTCTACCGGGAAATAGCCGAGGAACTTGCGATTTTGGGGATCGCAAACCTCCGCTTCGACCTTCCGGGAACAGGCGATTCCTCCGACCCGGCAGACGCGGGAACACTTGATTCCTGGGTTTTATCCGTCAACACAGCCAGCGACCAGCTGCAGGCGATGACCGGTGCCAGCAAGGTCATCCTGCTGGGACATGGGATCGGCGGCACCTTGGCGACGATGGCGGTAAACCGCCTGCCCGCAGTCACAGGCCTTGCACTGCTTGCACCGGTTGTTTCCGGCCGCGCATATCTGCGCGAAACAGCGCTCTGGTGGAAACTGATCGCGGGCGATCTCGGTCTCGGGGCCGAAGCCACGGACAGCAGCAAGGTGACGATCGCGGGCTTTGAGATGCCCGATCAGATCGCAGCAGAAATTCGCAAGATCAAGGAGGCCGCGCTCACGCTCGAACGGCCCCTCCAGATCCTTTGCGTCAGCCGACCGGGTCGCGATGACGACTGCAGCTTTGCGCAGGCACAGAAGCAGAGCGGTTCCGAAATCGAATGTTTTGACTACACCGGCTACGACACGCTGGTCACCAATCCAATGATATCGCGCGTTCCAACGGGCCTTGCGGCAAAGGTCGCCGCCTGGGCACGGGCAAAGTCACCGGTCGAAGCACCCGCGCGCGCTGCCATGCCTGTCTCGGACGTGACGATGAGCACGAACACCTATGTGGAGTCCGGGATCCGCTTCGGCAGCCAGGGACATCTGGTGGGCACACTGTGCGAACCTGTCGGCGAACGGAAGGGCTCGCCCCTCCTTATTGTCGGTACGAGTTATGATCGCGCTGCCGGCTGGGGCCGCATGGGCGTTCAAATGGCACGCGCCTTGGCGGAAACCGGCGTGACCAGCCTCCGCTTCGATGCTGCCGGCGTCGCCGACAGTCCATCGCTTCCGGGCGACCCTCGGCAGGTGCTCTATTCGGCGAGCCACGATCGGGACGTTCGTCAGGCCTTGCATGAACTCGCCTTCCGGACCGGTTCACGCGCACTTGTCGGCGGCCGTTGCAGCGGTGGCTACCATGCTTTCAAGGCCTCTATCGACAACGACGAATGTGCAGGCGTCGTGCTGATCAACAGCTATGCATTCGTCTGGGAAGAAGGCGCAAATGTTGACGACGTGCTTCTCCAGATCGCACGGCCACTGAGCGACTATTCAAAGCGGGCGACGGATATCGAAACCTTTCGGCGGATCATGCGCGGCGAGGTCAATCTGACACGTGCCGCGTTCAACATCACCTCGCAGATCGCATCGCGTTTCGCTGAAAGGCTGGCGCCTGTCTTTGGCGGCCTTGTCGGCAAGAATCGTCTTGCCTCCGATATCCACAATGCATTCCGCAAGCTCGAAGAACAGGGAAAGCCCGTCCTCCTGCTCTATGGCGACCACGACCCTGGCCTGCAGCAATTCCACCTGGCCTTCGGCCCTGATGGCAAGGCGCTGAAGAAATTCAGCAATGCGGACTATCAAAGCCTGGGCGAGGCCGATCACAACATCACGGAAAAACAGGTCCAACAGCGAGTGATCGCCGATATCGCCCGCATGGCGACAAGGGCAGCCTGACCGGCAAGGGATCTGGCCACAAACAAGAGAAGCGGAAAGGGAAACCTTTCCGCTTCATGCTTTTGGTGACCTGTTGGAATCGGTCTTAGAGCGTAACGCGCTACGCCACTGAATCGACTCTCAAAAACGGACCGATCCGCGACCGCCTGCAAGCCTGACTTCGCCGGACGGCCTGACCGTTCCCCCCGTCAGAGCGATGCGCCGCGCAGCACCTGGTGCCAGATGAAACCAGTTGTCGCTGGCCTCATATCCGTCGACATGAATTTCAACGTTCTGCGCGAACCTGCCGGTTGAGACTTCGAGGGTAAAGCCTTGATCCGACTCCTGAAGTTCCACATGAAGCTGGGCGTCACGCGACAGCGCCGCACGTCCGAGCGGGAAGTGAAACGCACTCGCGAGTTCCTCGGCCGTATCGGCATCCAGCAAGCGGGCTACGGTGACATCATGAGACGCCGGTCCGAACCGGAACGCATAGGCCGTATCGAAGAAGGCACCGAAAAGTTCAGTCGCGGGCAACGAAATTGCGGCACGAGGTCCCAGCAGCATCTGCCGCTTTCCGGAGACAACAGGGGTCGCCCCATCGCGCAGGCAGGCGATTTCGATCACGATCTCGCGGGCTGCAGGACCATCGTTGACCGCATGGATATCGACACCATTGGTGCCCTCGTCAGTCAGCATGATCTGTAGGGGACGGAAGGCTCGCCGGACTGCATGCCAGACGGGCTTCGGCTTTCCGGTCGCGTCGATCAGCCCCCACCCTGCTCCGGGCATGAGGTCCTGCAGTGTCCAGATGAGTGCGCCATGACAGGTCGAGCGCTTGCGCCGCCATTCGGCAAATGTCGCCTCCGTCACCTCGCCGGTCACAGTCCGGGAGAGATCCAGATAGAGGCTCATGTTTTCACGTCGCAGACGCTGCGGGTCGATGCCGTACAAGTCTCCGAGATAGAAATCACGGACGTCCTCGAAGTCCCAGCTCGCACCACGGTCACGCGGAACACGCGCCTTCCAGCGCGGATCGTGGACCGGCGGCACCGGCAAATGCCGGTCGAGCGTCGCCTGCTCGGGCACATGCGCAAAGGCCAGGGTCTCGGCTGCAAAGCGAACCTCGGCACGGCGCGCGTCTTCCAGCGGGCGCATATAGGCCCCGACGCCGTAGTAGTGGGTCACACCGGCATTGGGCGAGAACGGCATTGCTCCGCCGCTCGGAGAATTGGTCACATAGACGCAATCCGGCCGGTTCTCGGCGACGAGCGCCGGGATCAACTCTTCGGTGAGCGGCGCCTCGTAGGTCGATGCGGGCAGTCCGAGCATTGCAGCCTGCTGGTAGACTTCCGATCCCCCGCAAACAACCGCCAGAGAAGGCGACCCTGCCGTCCGCCAGAAAAACTGCTCGATTTCAGCCTTGAACGCAGCCATCCAGTTTTCATCGGCGGCCGGATAGTCGAAATTCGCCAGCATCAGGTCCTGCCAGACCATCAGCCCCAGTTCATCGCACAGCGCGAAGAAATCAGCCGTCTCGTAGGTCATAGTGCCACCGATGCGGACCATGTTCATGTGGGCGGCGGCTGCCTTTTCCAGCCACGGTCGATAGTCCTCTCGCCCGCCCGGCAGGCACACGATATCGGCGTTGGTCCATACCGCTCCACGGCAGAAGACCGGGACACCATTCACGTGTAGCGAGAAATCGAGGCCATCAGCGCCCCTGTCGACAGTGATCCGTCGAAAGCCCGCGCGGCCAATCAGAGTGCGCGTATCGCCGCGCTCGAGTTCGACATCATGCAAGACGGGCCGGCCGTGCGTGGCGGGCCACCAGCATTCGACGTCTGGAATGACAAGCATCGCATCCCCACCTAGAAGTTCGGCGGAAACGCCAGCGCAGTGAACGACGGAGCCGTCCGGGGCATTGGCGACGGAGACGCGAAGCAAACCCCGTCCGCTATCATCAAGACGGGCCGAGATACGCGGCACCGCATGGAGGACGCCAGCGAGCGATACCGGACGATACGGCCCAATGGCATGGACCTCCGGGCACCAGCCGGGCATACGGCCAAGCGTGGTGGTGCGAAAGAGACGGACCCCAGCAGGGGTAATCATCTGCGGACGCCAGCGCGCGCGTTGCCCCTTGCGGCCAAAGCGGGGCTCCATCGCGCGAAAGCAAAGCGCAAGCTGGTCGCTTCCCTCAAGCAGCACGGGCACATAATGGGCGACGAACATGCTTTCGGACGAGAGGATACGTGTCCCGTTCAGGTAGACCTCGCAGACCGTCGCAAGACCCTCGAACCGCAAAACGGCTTGCCCAACATCGCTGCTGTCGAGCCGGAGAATATACCAGGCATCATGACCATCGAGAGGCTGCGGATTGGCGCGGTCATACCGGCCGGCAGCCTCAAGGGCTTGCGCGACAGTTCCGGGCACGAAGGCAGGAATGAAATCTGCGGTCGCCGGAAGATCGGACGGCACCGCGCAGGCATCCGGATCCGTCAGGCATAGAACCCAGCCGTCATCGAGGCGCCGAAGCGTTTCCTCGCGCGGCAACGGCGCAAGGTTTTCCGCCTCAATGCCAGACTGCATGTCAGGATGTGTGTTGCTCATGTCCGCCCGCCTGTTACCGCCCCGCGGGACATCCTAAAGGACGTTGCCGGCAGTTTCCATAAGCTGGTCCCAGGCGTCAGCCGCAGGTTCTAGGACGCCGTTCAGCGCCTCGAACTTCTTGCGCGTCACCGCACGGGCGAGCTGAAACTGCGCCGACTTCATGACTTCGGAAATGCGCATGGCATGCGCGGCAGGAGCTTCAAATTCCGCACCAAGCCATTGGAAATAGCTTCCGCAAAGCTCAAAATTTGCGCCCGCCTGGCGCAGGGTGTTGAACGCATACTTGTGGAAGAAACCAAAGGGGCGTTCAGCCAGCTTTTCGGCTGCGGCCGGAAACTCCGTAGAAAAGATGCGCAGCGGGTTTTCAGCCGGACGCCGGTCGAAATGATAGCGTCCAAGGGCGAGCGCCTCTTCGCGCAACTCCCTTTCGGCCGGATAGAAATCGGGCAGCTTGGCGAATTCGGTATAGGGCAGGAACGGCAATTCCCCCTCGCCCGCGTTCAGCCTGAACAGGCCGTCGAAATCCTCACCCGAAAGATGAAAGAACCCGGCATTGTGGAAATAGTCGAGTTCCTTGCGTTCGAGGTCCATCCTGTTGATTGCAACGGTCGTCTTGCCGTGTTCCAGCCTGTAGGCCACGCCCTGCGTGTCAGGCATGTAGAACGAATCCATCTCGATGAGGCAGATGCGCCCCCTCTTCGCCTGCTCGGCGACATGGGCTTCGACACGGTCATAGATAGCAAGCTCGGTGACCAGAATGCCAAACAGGCTTTCCAGATCCTCAAGGGGCACCTTGAAGAAAGTCATCTGGTCGCCTTCGTAATCCTGGGTCAGCGTGAAGGCGAGCATGGCTTCGGGTGGAAGTCCCTGCGCTGCCAGCAACTCGATCCAGAGATCCGTGTAGCAATTGGTTTCCGGCCACATGCGCTCCGGAGAATGGAGCGCATGCGACTGATAGCCTGCCGGAGCAATATTCAGGATGCCGGGCATGCCTTATCCCCAGAGAGCCTTGCGGACCTTTTCCGGCCACAGCTTGGGATCAAGACCATGGTGGTGGAAGAGAGCAAGCGCGATGCGCTCGAGGCCAAAACCGACGCAGGCCGTGTGAGCCGTTTCGCCATCCGCCGTCTTCAGTTCCCAGGTCTTGCCGAAATGGTCCTGATGATAGTTGAAGCTCATGCAGGCCGTCGGCTTCGAGGTCGACGTGATCGGGATCAGCAGTTCGAACTTGAGGTTCTGGTCACGCTGGTTGTTCTTCATCAGTCGGCCGGCGCGGCCGAAGAACGGATCGTTGGCGACGTCGATATCGACCGGAAGTTCGACTTCGGCCATCAGCGTCTTGCCCCGCTCCATCCATTCCTGACGGAAGGACATGACATCCGCCGGCTTGCCCATGCGAACGAACTCGCGCATGCGGAACAGCTGCATGCGAGCCGGATCGTTGGAAGGCTCATGGCGGAAGCAATAGGACTGGATATTGAACAGACCGCCCTTGGCCGGAAGGTTGCCGCGCTTGGCGACGATCGGATAAAGCGGGTAGCAGGCAGCGGGCGTCAGCACGATGTCGGAGGCCTTCTGACCGCCGGTCCAGTCCTTGCCTTCGGCCAGGCACTGGATGAGGTCAGCGTGGTCCGCATCATTGCCGCAGAAGCAATGAACCGTGCCTGCGAGCTGCGGGAAATTCTTCATGTAACCCGAGCCTTCGAAATACATCCGGTTCATGCCGGGCGGAAAACGAATGACTTCGGCGCCGGTCACACCGGCAACACGGTCGATCAGACCTTCAAAGGCGGTGATCACGTCTTCAAACGTACCGGAGCGGGCGTAAAGACCCTCGACACCGGTATCGATGAGGAGACCGGCATCAAAAAGACGGTCGAGATAGGAAACCTGCATATCCATAGCGTTACCCCAGAAGGCTTGTGTCTTGTTTGTGGACCAGAAGCATCGTCGACGTATTGGCGAGGATGCGGTCGTTCGAAATCATCAGCTGTGCCGAATGCGCATCGCGCAGATGGCGACCAAGGCTGTAAGGCGTGCCGTTCTTGTAGCCGGCAATGCCGCAAATCATCATCGCCTGGTTGATGATCGTGAGGATCTTCTGCGACGTGGTGATCTTGACGTTGTTCATGGCCACGGCAAAAGCCATGGACGAGAGCTTGACCGGATCTTCCTTGGCGTCTTCGAAGCGTTCGAGACCTGCCAGAACATTGCTCTTGATGAGATGAAGTTCGGCCGATGCTTCGGCAAGGCGAAGTGCGCCCGGAGGCGTCGAGCCAGGGTTGGCGCGGGCAGCGGCCCGCACGAAGGCCTGGGCACGCGATACCGCATTGAGGGCGATCCCGTACCAGACGCCTGACCAGAGAAGGTGGCAGGTGGCCAGCATGGATTCGGCCGCGATCTCTGCAAACGCTTTCGGGAGGATCTGTTCCTTGGGTGCTTCCGCCTTGAACAGGAAGCCATCAGAGCAGGTGCCCCGCATGCCGAGCGTGTCCCAGACATGGGTGCGCTCAAGGGTGTACTGGTCCTTGAGGAAAACCGTCATGACCTGATCCGACGACGCGGCATCACGATGTGCGCGCGACGTGATCAGGATCGCATCGGCGAATGCGCCGTAGGAGATGACGGTGGCTTCCTTGGTCAGGCGACAGACGGCGCCGTCAACCTCGATTGCGCAGATCGAATTGCGCAGGTTGCCACCGATGCCGGCTTCGGTGGTCGCAGAGCCCAGCAGCAGCTGTTCCGCCACCACGCGGCGCATGAAGGCTTCATGCCACGCGTCGCCCAGACCATGTGAAACAAGGCTCGAAAGCTTGATGTGATGCATCGCGAAGATCATGGCGGAAGACGCACATTCCTGCCCGAGGATCGAGCAGACTTCAGCGATCTCGGCAAGGCTTGCGCCCTCGCCCCCAAGCGAAACGGGGATCTGGATGCCAAAAAGCCGTCCCGACTTCATCGCGGCAACGGTCTCGTGCGGAAAGCGGCCTTCCTTGTCGATCACATCGGCAAATTTGGCAGCGACAGCCGCGACTTCCCGAGCACGCTCGACAAGACTGGCGCCACGAACTTCAGACATCATGTTCATCAGGCAGCCTCCTGCCCCTCGACGATCGACGCGACGGTTTCGGCGATGGCGTCAATGGAGGCGAAAGACTTGCGGTTCAGCAAGTGATCCGGAAATTCAATGTCGAATGCATCTTCGATGCCGAGCATGAGCTGGACGGAGGCAAAGGACGACAGACCCGCAGCATAGAGATCCGCACCATCCTCCAAAGTATCGACCGAGACCGGCAGACCGCCAACCTTTGCCAGAAGCTCCCTGATTTTCGCTTTCATGTTCTTCTCCTATGCAGGTCAAATTTGGTTCTTATGACTTGATGTGCCGCAAACTAATCACAGCCGGTCTAAGATCGGGCTAAAGAACATAGGAAAGATTTTCTTAAATTGCAGAAATCGTATGTTTGCACGGCATACGTTCAGAAGCATGCGCTTGACGACATACCGAGTAGTATGTCTATCCTGTAGGCCATGAAATTCGACACCCGAACGAGAACCCGGAAAGACATGTGCGCATGAATGGCGATCCTGCTGAGAACCTTCTGGATGAAGGACAGATGGAAATTCTGCGCATGGCCGCACTGTGCTTCATGGAGCGCGGCTTTGCCGCGACCAGCATTGATGACGTGGCGCGCAAGCTGGGTTGCACCAAGGGCCGCATCTATCACTTCTTTGCCTCCAAGGCAGACCTGTTCTTCTCCGTGGCCGAAATCGGCATGGAATTCAATCACAAGGCCATTCGGTCCTGCGAGCATATCGCAGCGCCGTTTGATCGCCTGCGCGCCATGGCGCTGGCTCACAGCCTTTCGATGATCGAGACCCGCGCCTATCAGCATGCGGTCTGGCAGGGCGTCGAGCTTCATCTGCGCGGCGCAACCACGCCCGAACAGCGCAATCGCCTCGATGCCCTGATCGCGTCACGCGACCAATATTCCGATGTATTCCGGGACGTGATGGAACAGGCCCGTGAGCGTGGCGAACTGACCTATCCCGACGCAGGCATTGCACGTCAGCTGATGCTGGTCGCGCTGAGCTCGCCCATGTTCTGGTACAAGCCGCGCGATGCGGAGACGCTGGACGACCGTATCAAAGTGGCGCGCCAGTGTGTCGATTTCGCACTGAGCGGCCTTGGTGCCCGGCCTCCTGTTAAGAGGTGACTTGCAGCCGCATCCTGCAGGGCGCCATGTTCGACGCATGGCGTTGTAGGTCCGGCACATCAACCATTTCAGCAATCGGCGCGCGATTTGACCCCCGGCATCTTGTCGGGTTTCAAGCGCGGTGCTAGTCGATTTGTCATGTTCGATTGAGACGCGGCGGGTCGAAGGGTTCCGGTGCCAGGCACTCAAATCCGGCCACGGCTGATGTTCTCAACAAAGCTGTCACAAGATCGAGGAGGATGCGTGATGCAGGCACTGGTGCTTGAGGAAAAAGGCAGGCTGAGCCTGCGAGACTACCCCACCAACCTCGAGCTTGGCCCGCATGATGTTCGCATCTCCATCCACACCGTGGGGATTTGCGGCTCGGACGTTCATTACTACACCCACGGCAAGATCGGTCCGTTCGTGGTCAACGAACCGATGATCCTGGGGCACGAGGCTGCGGGCACGGTGACGGCGATTGGCTCCGAGGTGTCGCACCTTGCAGTTGGCGATCGCGTCTGCATGGAGCCCGGCATCCCGGACCTGAACTCCAAGGCAGTTCGCCTTGGCATGTACAATGTTGATCCTGCCGTGCGCTTCTGGGCGACACCACCGGTGCATGGTTGCCTGACCCCGGAAGTGGTGCACCCCGCAGCGTTCACGTTCAAGTTGCCCGACAATGTCAGCTTTGCCGAGGGCGCGATGGTCGAGCCTCTGGCTGTCGGAATTCAGGCAGCGCTCAAGGCAGGCATCAAGCCCGGCGATACGGCAGTGGTCACCGGCGCAGGTCCGATCGGCATCATCACTGCGCTCTCCGCTCTCGCAGGCGGTTGCTCGCGCGTCATCGTCTCGGATCTGGCCCAACCGAAGCTGGATATCATCGGCCAGTATCCCGGCATCGAAACAGTCAACCTGCGCAATAAGAAGCTTGCCGAGTACGTTCGAGAGACAACCGAAGGCTGGGGCGCAGATGTCGTGTTCGAAGCGTCCGGTGCTGCACCTGCCGTTCTTGATGTCGCCAACATCGTTGCGCCGGGTGGCACGGTCGTTATGGTCGGCATGCCGGTCGATCCGGTTCCTGTCGACATCGTCGGCCTGCAGGCCAAGGAAGCAACCGTCAAGACCATCTTCCGCTATGCCAACGTCTACGACCGCGCCATTGCACTGATTGCCTCCGGAAAGATCGACCTGAAGCCTCTGATCACGGAAACCTTTGCCTTCAAGGACTCGGTCGCGGCGTTCGATCGCGCCGTTGAGGCACGTCCGACGGATGTGAAGCTTCAAATTGTTCTCTAATTTGCAACCGCAGTGATATGAAAAGGCGCGGAACCTGCCGCGCCTTTCTCATGTCGGGCGGATCACGCGGGACGATAGGCGATATCGACGCTGGCGGAGCGCTGCGCGTCGGACTCGGATGCCGCATCAAGCAGGAACTGTAGAGCCGCACCACGTTCGAAATCGGGGATCATCGGACCCTTGCCCTTGATGGCATTGGCGAAGACTTCATAAACCGTCTTCACCGGCCCAGCCTTGATGTCGGTCCAGCGCTGCTTGATCATCGCCTTCTGGCCCAGGCATCCGCGCAGGATGCTTTCATTCTGGGTGAAGAGAACTTCGAGCCCACCGTCGTCGCCAAAAATCTCCAGCTTGAGATCGTTCTGATGGCCAGAGGCAAAACGGCTGGCGGTCACCGTGCCCGTTGCGCCACCTTCGAGCTCCATATGCGCAACGAAACTGTCGTTCACATCGAGATCATATTCGCCGATCCGGTCACCTTCCGCCTTGTGAAAGGTCTTGAGGCGGCAGGAAAGCGATGTCGGGAAAGCACCCGCTATGAAGGTCGCATAGTCCAGAATGTGGATGCCGACATCGCCGAGCACGCCCTTCGATCCATGCTTGGACGAAAGCCGCCACAGCCATTTGGATTCGGTCTTCCAGTCGCCCCAGGCCGGCTGCGTAAGCCAGCTCTGGAGATAGGAAGCCTCGAAGTGACGCACCTTGCCGATCTTGCCCGCCGCAACGAGTTCCGCAGCCTTCTGAAGGGCCGCGACGTTCCGGTAAGACAGGTTGACCATGTTGACCACACCGGCCGCCTTGGCGGCGTCAGCCATTTCACGGGCCTTCCCATAGTCGGTTGCCAGCGGCTTCTCGCAGAGCACATGCTTGCCCGAGGCAACCAGCGCCATCGTGGTCGAATGATGGACCGCGTCAGGCGTCACGTTGCAGGCTGCATCGAACTCACCCCAGGCCAGCGCTTCATCGAGCGTGTTGAAGCGATGCTTGATGTGGTGATGGTCGCAAAAGGCGGCAAGCTGTTCTGGACGTGTATCGACGCCTGCCACGAGCTTGACGCCTTTGATCGCGGCGAAAGCTGACGCATGGGTGTTCGCCATGCCACCTGTTCCGAGGATCAGGATACGAATGGGTGCCATCTTCAATTCCTCCTCAACGCAGGCCCTGCTCACCAGCCTGATGCAGCTTCGGCCCGCGCTCCTCGATCTTCTCAAGGGCAGTCTCGACCGGAACGTTCGGAGCATCAGTCGGCTTGGCGATCCGCGCAAGCGGATTGTGCGCCCAGCGCACGGCATTGCGAATAACGGTCTGAACGTTCTGGTCGTGATAGGTCGGATAGGTCTCGTGGCCGGGGCGGAAATAGAACACGTTGCCCGCGCCGCGCTTGTAGGTGAGGCCCGAGCGGAAAACTTCACCGCCCTGGAACCAGCTCACGAAGACCGTTTCCAGCGGCTCAGGCACGCCGAAGGGCTCGCCATACATTTCTTCGTTCTCGAGTTCGAAATGGTCCGGCAGACCGGCTGTGATCGGATGGTTGCGGCTGGTGACCCAAAGCCGCTCGCGCTCACCGGCCTCACGCCAGGTCAGATTGCACGGCGCGCCCATCAGCCGCTTGAACGGCTTGGAGAAATGCGCCGAGTGGAGGAAGATCATGCCCATGCCGGACCAGACTGCCTCTGCGACACGTTCAACGATCTTGTCATCGACCTGTCCGTGTGCCGCATGTCCCCACCAGATCAAAACATCGGTCTCGGCCAGCTTCTCGACCGTCATGCCATGTTCTGGCTCCTGGAGCGTGGCCGTCGTGGCCGTGATGCCGCCGGCGGCGTTCAAAGCTCCGGCAATACAATTGTGCATGCCGTCCGGATAAATGCTGCGGACGATCTCGCTCTTCTGTTCGTGGACGTTCTCGCCCCAAACGGTAACCCTGATGGACATATTGGCCTCCCAATAGGTGTTGAAATTTCGAAGTAAAGCGCCACGCTGGCTGCGCGCAAAGCACTGATCCGGACCGACTGTGCCAAGAGCGACGCTGGTTGACAAGGAAAACCCAAAGCGCTTTGAACGCTTATCGCATCCTTCCATTGCGGCATATTTGCGGCGCATGGAAACGTTTTCGTCAAACTGCTCGTTTGACTTCGGATCGGACAAGAATGGCGCCACCCACCAATGACAACAACGCCATGGCAAACCACGTCAGCGCATAGGAAAGATGTGAATTGCGGAAGCTTACGACCGTCAGTCCGCCGACCGGAAACCCGCCGGGATTGGGCGTGGCATCCGCATCAACAAAGAACGGCGCAACGTGGTCGAGGCCGGCCTGGGCGCCCATGGCGATCACATCGCGGGAGTACCAGCGGCCATCCTTGGGGTCGTTGCTTCGCAGAAGCGTGCCCTTCGGTTCAGTGATCCGCAAAAGCCCGATAACCGTCACCTCGCCTGCAACCTGCCCCTCGGCGCGCGACGCAGGTTCCTTGCGATCCAAGGGTACGTAACCGCGATTGATGAAGACGATCGCACCGTTGGTCGTTTGCAGCGGGGTCATGACCCAGTATCCCGGACCGCGTTCGGTAGAAGCGTAGACGAGCGCTTCCTTGTCGTGCAGGAAATGCCCCTCGACCGAGACATGCCGGTATTCATCACGCTCAGCATTCACCAACGGCCACTGCGCCTCCTGCGGCACTGGCGCTGCAGGCATGTGGACGCGTTGGTCAACCCGCGCGATGAGATCGAGCTTCCATGAAAGCCGCTCGATCTGCCAGACACCGAGGCCACAGAAGACGAGAAAGAAAAAGGCGGTGATGGCGCCGAATGCCACAAGGCGAGAGAGGCGAGGACCGTGGCCGGTCGTGTTCCGAGATATTTCGCGCATCAGTTCCACCATCCTCCCTATCCGTCTGTAAGAACGAAAATGGCCCGGCGGTAAGGCCGGGCCACGATGCATTCAGCAGTGGCTCAAGGCAACTGCTTGGCGGCTTCCGGCGTCATCTGCATCGGCATCATGTTAGTCTGCAGGTTGTGCATGACCCAGAGCGAGCCGGACAGCGCAATGAGAACCAGAACGACGGTGAAGAGCAGCGCCATCATGTTCCAGCCACCTTCGGACTTGGTGTCCATATGGAGGAAGAAGATCATGTGGACGATGATCTGCACCAGCCCCAGCGCCATGATGACAAGTGCCATCACCGACTTGTCGCCAATCACATTGTGCATCACCAGCCAGAACGGGATCGCAGTCAAGATCACCGACAGGACGAAGCCCGTCATGTAGGAGCCGAAGGTGCCGTGGCTTGCATGATCGCCATGATGGCCTTGATGATCGTCATGGCCGTGAGCGTGCGTATCAGCGTGCGGATGAGCGGCCATCAGAGGACTCCCATGAGATAGACGAACGAGAAGACGCCGATCCAGATGACGTCGAGGAAGTGCCAGAACATGCTGAGCGTCATCAGGCGACGCTTGTTGGCGGCGTTCAGGCCATGCTTGTTGATCTGCGCGATCAAGACGGCCATCCACACCAGACCGCAGGTGACGTGCAGACCGTGGGTGCCAACCAGCGTGAAGAAGGATGACAGGAAGGCGCTGCGCCATGGGCCGGCACCCTCCTCGATGAGGTTGTGGAACTCATAGAGCTCGATGCCGATGAAGCACGCTCCGAAGAAGAACGTCACCATCAGCCAGCTGATCAGCAGGCCCTTGTTGCCCTTTTCCATCTCCAGCATGGCAAAGCCATAGGTGATGGACGAGAAGAGCAGCATGGCCGTGTTGACGGCCACCAGCGGCAGCTCGAACAGTTCCTTCGGGTTCGGTCCGCCCGCATAGGAGTGGCCGAGCACCGCATATGTGGCAAACAGGATCGCGAAGATGAGGCAGTCGCTCATCAGGTAGATCCAGAAGCCGATCATCGTGCTCTGCTCGGGGTGATGCTCTTCCTTCATGTAGAAGGTGATCGCTTCACCCGTCGCGGAATGATTGTGCACTGTCGAATTGCTCATGATGTCACTCCGCTGCAAGCAGCTGGGTGCGCCGGGCTTCGACACCGGCCACGTCTTCGGCCGGAATGTAGAAGTCACGGTTGTAGTTGAAGGTATGGCGGATCGTCACGATCGCGATCGCGGCGAAAGAGGCAACTGCCAGCCACCAGATGTGCCAGACCATGGCAAACCCGAAGACCACGCTCAGCCCGCCGAGGATTGCACCAGTGCCGGTGTTCTTCGGCATGTGGATCGGGATGAAGCCATCCTTCGGGCGCGTATAGCCGTTCTGCTTCATGAACCACCATTCGTCGATCTCGTGAACGACGGGGGTGAAGGCGAAGTTGTAGGCCGGAGGCGGCGACGATGTCGACCATTCCAGCGTACGGCCGTTCCACGGATCACCCGTCAGGTCGCGCAGTTCCTCACGCTTCCAGATCGAATAGGCGATCTGGATGATGAAGCAGCCGATGCCGAGCAGGATCAGGAATGCGCCGAAGGCGGCAATCACGAACCAGATCTGCAGCGACGGATCATCGAACTGGCTCATGCGGCGGGTAACGCCCATCAGGCCCAGAACGTAGAGCGGCATGAAGGCAAAGTAGAAGCCGACGAGCCAGAACCAGAACGAGCACTTGCCCCAGAAAGCATTGAGACGGAAGCCGAATGCCTTCGGGAACCAGAAGTTGATGCCCGCGAAGACGCCGAAGACAACGCCGCCGATGATCACGTTGTGGAAGTGCGCGATCAGGAACAGCGAGTTGTGCAGCACGAAGTCAGCCGGCGGAACAGCAAGCAGAACACCTGTCATGCCACCGATGACGAAGGTCACCATGAAGCCGATGGTCCACAACATGGGCACTTCGTACTTGATGCGGCCATGGTACATCGTGAACAGCCAGTTGAAGATCTTGGCGCCTGTCGGGATCGAGATGATCATCGTGGTGATGCCGAAGAACGAGTTCACACTTGCGCCCGAACCCATCGTGAAGAAGTGGTGCAGCCACACGATGTAGGACAAGATCGTGATCACGACGGTCGCGTAAACCATCGACGTGTAACCAAAGAGGCGCTTGGCCGAGAAGGTCGAGACAACTTCGGAGAACACGCCAAAGACCGGGAGGACCAGAATGTAGACTTCCGGGTGGCCCCATATCCAGATCAGGTTCACGTAGAGCATGGCGTCTCCGCCGAGCGCATTGGTGAAGAAATGCGTGCCGACATAACGGTCAAGCGTCAGCAGCGCGAGCACGGCCGTCAGGACCGGGAAGGCAGCAACGATCAGGATGTTCGTGCAGAAAGCGGTCCAGGTGAAGACGGGCATCTTCATCATGGACATGCCGGGCGCACGCATCTTGAGGATCGTCGCAATCAGGTTCACGCCCGAAAGCAATGTACCGATACCGGCAACCTGCAAACCCCAGATGTAATAGTCGACGCCGACGTCAGGACTGTAGGCCAGATCCGACAGTGGCGGATAGGCCAGCCATCCGGTCTTTGCGAACTCGCCGACGAAAAGTGAAATCATCACGATGATGCCGCCGGCAACTGTCATCCAGAACGAAAAATTGTTCAGGAACGGGAACGAGACGTCACGTGCACCGATCTGCAGCGGCACGACGAAGTTCATGAGACCGGTGACGAAGGGCATCGCCACAAAGAAGATCATGATCACGCCATGCGCGGTAAAGATCTGGTCATAGTGATGCGGCGGGAAATAACCCTCGTTTCCATTGAAGGCGATCGCCTGCTGGAAACGCATCATCAGGGCGTCGGCAAAACCGCGCAGAAGCATGATGACGGCAAACACGATGTACATGATGCCGATCTTCTTGTGGTCGATCGACGTGAACCACTCTTTCCAGAGATAGCCCCAGAGCCGGAAATAGGTGATGGCGCCAAGGACGGTCAGGCCGCCGATGGCGACAGCGATGAAGGTCACGACCAGAATGGGCTCGTGATAGGGAATGGCTTCCAGAGAAAGCTTCCCGAAAAGAAAAGTCGTCAAATCCGTATTCATCGGATTCCCTCGATCTAGTTAAGCGTGTGCTAGGACTTGATTTTCTGGCCGGCCGCAAACCCGTTCGGTGGGCATGTCGCGACCGGTCTCGTGATATGTTTTACGGATCAGGTTGCCGGACGGATTGGTTTTTCTTCGCGGGCAACCGACTTCTGCTCGGGGATGCGGCAAAGGCGACCATCATCCATGGCCATCATGTCGCTCATACACATATCGCCGGGATGTGCGCACTGATTGACGATTGCCGTGTAGAGACTTGCGTCCGTCGCGCCGTAGTAGTGCACCGGCTCCTTGATGCTCGGCTTTTCAAGCGCAGCATAGGTCGGGCGGTCGAGCTTTTCGGACCCGGCCTTGACCTTGGCGACCCATGCATCGAAACCGGCCTTGTCGGTGCCAAGGAAGTTGAAGCGCATGTGCGAGAAACCCGCGCCGGAATAGTTGGCGGAGAAGCCGACATAGGTGCCAGGCTTGTTGATCACCGCATGGAGTTTCGTCTCCATGCCGGCCATGGCGTAGATCTGGCCTGCCAGCGCCGGAACATAGAACGAGTTCATGACCGTTCCGGAGGTGATCTTGAACTGGATCGGCGTATCGACCGGCGCGGCAAACTCGTTGACCGACGCGATGCCCAGATCCGGATAAATGAAGAGCCACTTCCAGTCGAGCGCCACGACCTGGACCGTCAACGGCTTGGCGTCTGCTGCAATCGGCTGTTCTTCCGAGATACGATCGAGCGGCCTGTAGGGGTCGAGCGTATGCGTAGAAATCCAGGTTATCGCACCGAGGGCGATGATGATCGCCAGGGGCGCCGACCAGATGACCACTTCCAGGCGGGTCGAATGATGCCATTCCGGATCGTATTTGGCAGTCGTGTTGGACTGGCGATAGCGCCAGGCGAACAGAAGGGTGAGAAAGATAACCGGAACGACGATGAGCAGCATCAACACCGTCGAAATGACGATGAGATTACGCTGCTGTGCTGCAATATCCCCTGACGGCGACATGACGACCATGTTGCACGAGGATAGGAGCATGGAAACGAAGGCAATGATTCCAGCCTTCCAGATGATGCTTGTTTTCTGACGCATTTCCCGATTCCAACTTTATGCACCCTCCTCCCGACGGGGGACCTAGATGATATACGTGAAATTGACCAGACACAATTTTGACGCATTGCAAAAATTTTCGGGCTGCAATGCAGCATGACTTCGGACCGCCATGAATAAGTAATTGTATTTAAATAGCTATTTCGAGCGTCATTGCTTTTTATCGTGAGGCCATTTGACGCACGAGCGAAGCGGGGGCATACTCCCCCTGTGAGCATGGTCCGGGAGTCGAAGCGGTTTGGGAGAGCCGCATGTCTCAGCACCGGAAAATGCGGTTTCTGCAGGAGGAGCAGATATATGAGTGCAGCTACACAGTTTATGGAACAGCCCCGTTCGCTTGGTCTCGAGCGCGACGCCCGCAGCATGCACGCGGACAGCGCCGCCGAGCCAGGCAAGATCGCGCTTGGCGTGATCATCGGTCGCTCGTCCGAGTTCTTCGACTTCTTCGTTTACGGGATCGCCTCGGTCCTCGTCTTCCCGCACCTCTTCTTCCCGATGACAGACCGTTTGACCGGCACGCTCCTCTCGTTTGCCGTCTTCTCGCTGGCCTTCATTGCCCGTCCGGTCGGCACGGTGGTGTTCACGGCAATCGACCGTGTTTATGGTCGCGGCGCAAAGCTGATTGCAGCTCTGCTCATCCTCGGCGGCTCGACGGCATCGATGGCCTTCCTGCCGGGTTATGCGGATGCGGGCAAATGGGCGATCGCCCTTCTCGTCATCTTCCGCCTCGGCCAGGGTTTTGCTCTGGGTGGCGCGTGGGATGGTCTTGCCTCGCTTCTCGCGCTCAACGCGCCGCAGAACAAGCGCGGCTGGTATGCGATGATCCCGCAACTGGGCGCGCCGATCGGCTTCATGCTGGCCGCAGGTCTCTTCGCATTCTTCTATTCCTCACTCAGCACCGCCGATTTTGTCGACTGGGGCTGGCGCTATCCGTTCTTCGTGGCGTTCGCGATCAACGTGGTCGCACTCTTCACGCGGCTTCGCCTCGTTGCCACCAGTGAATTCGGCGCTCTGTTCGACAAGGCGGAACTTGCACCGGTGCGCACCGTAGATCTGGTTCGCAATCACGGCGTGGACCTTCTCATCGGCACGTTCACGCCTCTGGCAAGCTTCGCGATGTTCCATCTGGTCACCGTGTTCTCGTTGAGCTGGGTAACGCTCAACACCGACCACAACGTTTCGGGCTTCCTGATGGTAGAGATCGTCGGCGCGCTGATCGGCACGGGAACGATCGTCCTGTCGGGCGTTCTCGCAGATCGCATCGGCCGTCGCGGCCAGCTCGCGGTCGCAGCCGTGCTGATTGCCATCTTCAGCATCGTCGCGCCGATCCTGCTGTCGCTCGGACCGCGCGGTCTGGATGCGTTCGTGCTGATCGGCTTTGGTCTCCTCGGCCTGTCATTTGGCCAGGCAGCCGGCGCTGTCTCCTCGCGCTTCGGCCGTGAGTATCGCTACTCGGGCGCCGCGCTGACATCGAATATGGCATGGCTGATTGGCGCAGGCTTTGCCCCGCTGGTCGCGCTTGGCCTCGCAAGCTCGTTCGGGGTTGCCTATGTCGGCATGTATCTGCTGTCGGGTGCGGTCTGCACGCTCGGCGCTATCGCCTTCAGCCGCAAGCTGGAAACCAACGACGACTGATCGCAGCAAGTATCAATCAAGACATGAAAACGGCGCCTTCACGGGCGCCGTTTTCATTTGGGCCCGGCAGGTCAGATGGGCCCGGCAGGTCAGGCGCGTTCACGACACTTCGTAACGCGCCGCGAGCGACGCAGAGAGCTGCGCAGCAAAGCGCGCCGCCGCCACCGGCAGTGTACGCCCCTTCAACTGCCCCATGTAGAGCACCCCGGCAGGCACATCACGACGATCCAGCGGCCGCGAAACGAGGTTGCCGGTCATCGTGTTGCCGGCAAGGCCGATCGGGATCTGGAACGTGATGATGTTCTCGGCAATCGCGTGATTGCGCAGGAACTCGAAACTGTCCGACTGGATCACCGGCTCGAGCCTGAGCGATGCAGACTGTACAGCGACATCCAGCAAATGCCGCACACCATAGGAAGCGGTTGGCAAGGCAATCGGATAATTCAGGCAGTCGCTGAGCCGCACGGTCTCCTTGTCGGCCAGCGGATGGTCGGTCGCCATCACGGCATGCACAGGCTGGTAGACCCGCATCAGGGTCATGAAATCAGCCAGACGCACCGGCTCGAAAACAATCGAGATATCCGCCGTATGGTCCACCAGCGCCCTTTCCGCCGCCTCGCGGTCGCGCAGGTGCACGCCGAATGTCACCTGCGGATGGTCGCGCCGGTAGAGCGATATCTCCGTCGGCAGGAAATAGGGCAGCAGAGCCTGACTGCAGGCAATCGAAACATGACCACGCCGCACGCCCGAAAGATCGGCGATCTGAGAGCGTACCCGCTCCATGTCCGACATCTGGTTGCGGATATGGTGGATCAGAAGCTCACCTGCACTCGAAAGCCGGACACCGTGGGCCAGCCGCTCGAAAATCGGAACCCCGAGTTCCTCCTCGATCGCGAGAATGCGCCGGTTGAGCGCGGTCGAGGTAATCGCGAGCGATTCCGCAGCCCCGCGTATGGACCCGGCTTTCACCACGGCATCGATATAGCGAAAGGTCGTCAAATGGCGCATCGGCAATCTCTCGGTCGCGGTTTGTGACTGCTGCATTTTTTGCAGCAGCCTAGCCAATTCTTAGCACAAGACATTTGCACCTGCATCTGGATTAGTAGCGGCGGAATTCAGTGTTGCAGCGCACCAGGCACTGGCAACGCAGCCAAGAAAAAGCGCCAACCGCTCGAAACCAAACATCGGGGAACTTCACATGACGAAATTCTGGACTCCCAATCGCCGCCAGTTTCTGACCAATACCGCAGGCCTTGCAGGCCTTGCCGCTGCCTCCAGCGTCCTGCCGCTCGACCGCGCCCGCGCCGGCGGCCTCACGGTCGGCTTCATCTATGTCGGCCCGAAGGACGACTACGGCTACAACCAGTCGCATGCCGAAGGCGCTGCCGCCGTCAAGAAAATTGACGGCGTGACGGTCGTCGAGGAAGAACGCGTTCCTGAAACCGTCGACGTGCAGAAGACCATGGAATCCATGATCAATTTCGACGGCGCGACGCTCCTCTTCCCCACCTCCTTCGGTTACTTCGACCCCCATATCCTGACCATGGCGCCGAAATACCCGAACATCCGTTTCGAGCATTGCGGCGGCCTGTGGACCGACAAGAACCCGAAGAACATCGGATCCTACTTCGGCTACATCGGCATGGGCCAGTATCTGAACGGCATCGTCGCCGGTCACATGACGAAGTCCAAGAAGATCGGCTTCGTCGCCGCCAAGCCGATCCCGCAGGTTCTGCTCAACATCAACTCCTTCCTGCTGGGCGCGCGCGCCGTCGACCCGTCAATCACATGCCATGTGATCTTCACTGGCGAATGGTCGCTGGCGGTCAAGGAGGCTGAGGCCACCAACGCCCTCGCCGATCAGGGCGTCGATGTCGTGACCTGCCATGTCGACGGTCCGAAGGTCGTAATGGAAACCGGCGCCGGACGCGGCATGTATCTCTGCGGCTACCACGCCAACCAGGCGCCTCTGGCACCGGAAAAGTATCTCACCGGTGCGGAATGGAACTGGGCAAAGGTCTATACCGACATGGTCAATGCGACGCTGAAGGGCGAGACCATTCCGAACTTCGTGCGCGGTGGCCTCTCCGAAGGCTTCATCAAGATGAGCCCGCTCGGCCCGGCCGTGAAGGACGAAGCCCGCAAGCAGTTCGAGTCGACCCAGGCTGACATCCTCAAGGGCGGCTTCTCCGTCATCAAGGGACCGCTCAAGGACAACAAGGGCAATGTCGTCGCCAACCAGGGCGAAGCCTTCGTCGAAACCGACGTCAAGCTCGAGAGCATGAACTACCTCGTGGAAGGCGTCGTCGGCTCGACATCCTGATTTTGTGAAGCTCCGGCCTCCTCCCACCCATCCGGGAGTGAGGAACCGGTATCGTGAGGCCCTTCAACCGGCGTATTTCGGTTGAAGGGCAACGACCAGCCAAAAGCCTATTTGACCTTTGATCTGAGCGCCCGCCGCAGATGGGTATCAAATGTCAAATTCACTCCACTAGGTGGCACGAAAGGTCATGCGCGATGACGATAGAGGCAAGCACGGCATCCTCCGCCGCTAGCACGGAAAGCGGATTTCTGACCGACCAGCTCGCACGCAAGCTGGATGCGATCCTGCTGCCACTGGCGGCACTGATCGTTGGCATGCTGGTTTTCGGCCTCTTTCTGCTCGTTCTGGGCAAGTCTCCCCTAGAATTCTACGGACTGGTCTACAAGGCCGGTTTTGGCACACCGTTTTCATGGACGAACACGTTGGCCCGCGCTGCACCCTTGCTGCTCGCAGCCCTCTGCGTGGCGCTCCCCGCGCGCCTTGGCCTTGTTGTCATCGGCGGTGAAGGCGCAATCGTTCTGGGCGGGGTTGCCGCAGGCGCTGTCGGCATGCTTGCGCCCAATCTGCCCGGCCCGATCGGCATTCTCGCGATGGCGCTTGCCTCGATCCTTGCTGGCGGTATCTGGATTGGCGCGATCGGCGCATTGCGCCACTTTCGCGGCGTCAATGAAACCATCGCAAGCCTGTTGATGGCCTATATCGCCATCGCACTGATGAACCATCTGGTCGAGGGTCCGCTGCGTGATCCAGCGAGCCTCAACAAGCCTTCAACGTCGCCCCTGCCGGACGTCTACCGCATCGGTGAGATACCGGGCGTGGCCGTACATTGGGGTCTCGCGGTCGGCGTGGTTGGCTGCATTCTCACCTGGCTGCTGATTGAACGTACGACATGGGGTTTCGCAGCCCGCATCGTTGGCGGCAACGTCAAGGCCGCGCAAATTCAGGGCCTGCCCGCAGGCCTGCTCATGATCGGCTTTACGGCGCTCGGCGGTGCCTTCGCTGGTCTCGCCGGCATGTTCGAGGTTGCCGCCGTTCATGGTTCGGCCAACGCATCGCTGGCCGCAGGCTATGGCTATACCGGTATCCTCATTGCCTTCCTTGCCCGCCACAACGGCGTTGCCATCATTCCCGCAACCATCCTTTTCGCCGGTTTCGAGGCCTCCAGCGGTCTCATTCAGCGAAGGCTTGACCTGCCCGACGCAACGACGCTGGTGCTGGAAGGCATCGTCTTCATCGCCATCCTGCTCTCCGACACCCTGCAGGACCGCCTCAGCATTGCCAGTCTCTTCAAGGGAGGCCGCTCATGACCACCGATATCGGCCTCTGGGGCGTCCCCCTTGCCATCATTGGCGGCGCGATCCGCGTTTCCACGCCCTTCATCTTCGTCAGCGTGGGTGAAGCGCTCACCGAACGTTCCGGCCGCGTGAACCTGGGGCTCGAAGGTACACTCGTTTTCGGCGCGATGAGCGCCTATGCGGTCGCCTATCAGACGAATTCCGCCTGGCTCGGCGTACTCGCCGCCGCCGTCAGCGGCAGCCTCTTTGGCCTGTTCCACGGCTGGATCTGCAAGCTGCCAAAGGTCAACGACATTGCCATCGGCATTGCCCTCATGATCTTCGGTTCCGGTCTCGCCTTCTTCTTCGGCAAGCCATACATCCAGCCAGTCGCGCCACATCTGCCTGCAATTCCGCTTGGCTGGTGGTCGGATATCCCGCAGTTGCAGGCAGCGCTGCATGTCAACGTGCTTTTCATCGCCGGGATCGTGCTGGCATTCGCCGCATCCTGGATGCTGAAGAACACCAGGGTCGGGCTGACCATCCGCGTGGCAGGTGACAGCGCCGATGCCGCCCGCGCGCTCGGCATCGATGTCAACTGGGTTCGCCTCTGGGCAACGGCAGCAGGCGGCGCATTTGCGGGCATCGGCGGGGCCTATCTTTCGCTCTACTATCCCGGCAGCTGGAATGAAGGCATCTCGTCAGGCCAGGGCCTGATGGCGGTCGCACTCGTCATTTTCGCACGCTGGAGCCCGGTCAACTGCGCCTATGCCTCGCTGCTTTTCGGCGGTGCAGGCGCGCTCGGACCGGCGCTGCAATCCGTCGGCGTCACCCAAGGATACTATCTCTTTTACGCAGCACCCTACGTGCTCACGCTGGGGCTGCTCATCGCCACCAGTTCCACGACGCGCGCCATGACCTCGGCGCCCGGCGAACTCAGCATCACGAAATAGCGGTCAGGAGCGGAGAATACGATGCCGACAGTCCAGTCTACCCCCTATCTGTGGCCATGGAACGGTGATCTCCGGCCCGAAAACACCGCCCTGATCATCATCGACATGCAGACCGATTTCTGCGGACCGGGCGGCTATGTCGACAAGATGGGCTATGATCTGTCTCTCACCCGCGCGCCGATCGAGCCGATCAAGTCGGTCCTCACCGCCATGCGCGAAAAAGGCTACCACATCATCCACACGCGCGAAGGCCATCGCCCGGACCTTTCCGACCTGCCGCCCAACAAGCGCTGGCGCTCGCAGCAGATCGGCGCGGGCATCGGCGATGTCGGCCCCTGCGGGCGTATCCTCGTGCGGGGCGAACCCGGCTGGGAGATCATCGAGGAACTCTATCCGCTCCACGGCGAGATTATCATCGACAAGCCAGGCAAGGGATCGTTCTGCGCGACGGATCTCGAACTGATCCTGCGCACGCGCGGCATAGATAACATTGTGCTCACCGGCATCACAACCGATGTCTGCGTCTCGACCACGATGCGCGAGGCGAACGATCGCGGCTTCGAATGCCTGATCCTTGAGGATTGCTGCGGCGCGACCGATCCCAGCAACCACGCCGCCGCCATCAAGATGGTGACGATGCAGGGCGGCGTCTTCGGCGCGGTCTCCAATTCACGGGATTTCGTCGCTGGCCTTGCCTGACAACATCCAACCGGACGCCCGCGCGGCAGAAAGGGACTGATCATGCTGGAAGTGGGAACTCTGCCGCCCGGCCGTCCTCCGGCCAAAGCCATCGGCGTGACAACGCTCGGCATGACCATGCGGTTCGGCAATTTCACCGCGCTGCGCGATGTCTCGATCAAAATCGATCCCGGGTCCTTTCACGTTCTTCTAGGCGAAAACGGCGCAGGCAAATCCACGCTCGTCAAATGCATCATGGGCTTTTACAAACCCACCTCCGGGCAGCTTATGGTCGATGGCTTCGAGGTCGAGGTCGCCGATCCGCGCGCGGCACACGAACTGGGACTCGGCATGGTTTACCAGCACTTCACGCTGGTACCCTCGCTGACGGCCGCCGAGAATCTGGTGATCAGCCGCGCCGATGTGCCTGCCCGCATCAAGTGGAACGAGGAGCGTCAGGCGCTCGCGGCCTTTATGGAGCGCATGCCGTTTTCGGTGCCGCTCGACGTGCCGGTCGGCCGCCTCGCCGCCGGTGAAAAGCAGAAGCTCGAGCTGCTGAAACAGCTCTATCTTGGCCGCAAGTTCCTCATTCTCGATGAGCCGACCTCGGTTCTGACCCCATCGGAAGCCGACGAGCTTCTGGGCATGGTGCGCGGCCTGACGTCTGCGGGCGAGCTGACCTGCCTGATGATCAGCCACAAGTTCCGCGAAGTGACTGCCTTTGCCGACGAGGTTTCTGTCCTGCGTCGCGGCGAATATGCAGGCGGCGGCAAGGTCGGCGACTTAACAACCGCCGACATGGCCGCCATGATGATCGGCGAAAAGGAACTGGTGAAGCCTGCCAGGCGCGTCGAAACATCCGGCCCGACAGTGCTCGAGGTGAAGGGCGCAAGGGCGCCAGACCGCTCGGGCCTGAAGACCATCGATATCACCGATCTGAAGGTACGCGGCGGCGAGATCGTCGGCATTGCCGGCATTTCCGGCAACGGCCAGATGGAACTGATGCAGATCCTTGCGGGCCAGCGCCCGCTGGAGGCCGGCGAAATTCGCGTCAAGGAAACACCGTTTGGCGCGACACGCGGCGAGGCGCGCGCATTCAACGTTCGCTACCTGCCGGAAGAGCCGCTGAAAAACGCCTGCGCGCCGAAGATGACGGTAGCGGAAAACATCTTCTTCCGCGATTTTGATTTCAAATCCGGCAAGAACCAGTTCTGGCTCGAGAGCCGCCGCATGACAGGACAGGCGGCTGACCTCGTGGCGGAATTCAAAGTCAAGACCGCATCGCTCTCCTCGCCGATCGCCTCGCTTTCCGGCGGCAATGTCCAGCGTGCGGTTCTGGCGCGTGAACTCACCGGCGATGTCGATCTGCTGATCATTGCAAACCCCTGTTTCGGGCTCGATTTTTCCGCTGTGGCAGAAATCAGGGCGCGCATCATGGCGGCGCGCAATGCAGGCACTGCGGTTCTGCTGATCAGCGAAGACCTCGACGAAATTCTTGAACTTTCCGACCGAATTCTGGTCATGTCGGAAGGGCATATCGCCTATGAAACGCCCGCCGCAGGCGCAGATGTCGGCGAGATCGGCAAATACATGGCAGGACATCACTGATGGGCACAATCAAGGCACGACCATTCGACTTCGCGCTCGACCCCGCGGCAACCGCACTGATCGTCATCGACATGCAGCGCGATTTCGTCGAACCCGGCGGATTTGGCGAAACGCTTGGCAACGACGTGACGCGCCTGCAGGCAATCATCCCGGCAACGGCGGCGCTGATCGACGGCTTCCGCAAGGCGGGTCTGACCATCGTTCACACCCGCGAATGCCACCAGCCTGATCTTTCCGATTGCCCGCCTGCCAAGCGCGACCGCGGCAATCCGAGCCTGCGCATTGGCGATCCGGGCCCCATGGGACGCATCCTGATATCGGGGGAAACCGGCGCGGATATCGTGCCGGAACTCTACCCCATCGAAGGCGAGATCGTGCTCGACAAGCCAGGCAAGGGCGCGTTTTACGCAACGCCGCTTGGCGACATGCTGAAAGAGCGCGGCATTCGCCAACTGGTCTTTGCGGGGGTCACAACAGAGGTCTGCGTGCAGACCACCATGCGCGAGGCCAATGACCGGGGCTATGAATGCATTCTCGCCGAGGATGCGACAGAAAGCTATTTCCCGGAGTTCAAGAAGGCCGCCATCGACATGATGACCGCGCAAGGCGCGATCGTCGGCTGGGTTGCTCCCGTTTCTGCCATCGTGGAGGCGCTTCATGACTAAGCCGTGGACTGCCGAAAACTTCCTGCAGGGCGGCTGGCGCGACTGCGAATTCGAATATTTCCGCGACGGCGTGGAAATCTGCCGCCTCGTCCCCGGCGAGCCTGAACTCGCACTTCTGCGCTATCAGCCGGGTGCCCTCGTACCCCGACACCTTCATCAGGGCATGGAAACCATCCTTGTTCTGGAGGGCTCCCAAAGCGACGAAAATGGCCTTTATCCCACCGGAACGCTGGTGACGAACCCGGAAGGTTCGATACACTCGGTCTGGTCGGACGAGGGTTGCGTGGTCCTGATCCAATGGACCCGCCCGGTGAAAATACTTGAATAGAAAGCCTATGACTGTGAATCTTGCCCAATTGCCCTTCACCATTTCCTCGTTGCTGAAACACTATGCCACGGGGCTGCAACCCGCTGATGTCATCGCCGAAGTCTATCGTCGCATTGAAGCCGCCGACGATCCGGGGATTTTCATCCACTTGCCGAGCCTGGAGGCCGCGCAGGCGGCGGCAGAAGCACTAGGCACCTTCGATGATGCCAAGCCTCTGTGGGGCATCCCTTTCGCCGTAAAAGACAATATCGACGTTGCCGGCATGCCGACGACGTGCGCCTGCCCGGATTTCGAATACCATCCCGAAGCGGATGCTTTCGTCGTGGCAAAGCTCAAGGCAGCCGGGGCGATCGTCATCGGCAAGACCAATCTTGACCAGTTCGCGACGGGCCTCGTGGGCGTACGCACACCCTACCCTGCGCCCCGCAATGCCATCGATCCGGCCATCGTTCCCGGCGGCTCCAGCGGCGGTTCCGGTGTCAGCGTCGCGCGCGGCATCCTGTCGTTTTCGCTGGGTACGGATACCGCCGGCTCCGGTCGCGTGCCCGCCGCACTCAACAATATTGTCGGCCTCAAGCCATCACTCGGAGCCCTCTCCGCAACGGGCATGGTGCCCGCATGCCGCACGCTGGATACGATCTCGGTCTTTGCCCTGACCGTCGATGATGCGTTTCGCGCATTTTCCGCCGCATCGGCCTTTGATGCGGCAGACGCCTATTCGAAGCCCTTCGCCCCGGCCCTGCTGCAGGTTCCGCAAAAGGGTCTGGTCATCGGCGTACCCGATCACGCAACGCGGCAATTCTTCGGCGACGACGCACAGGCTGCTTCGTTTTCAGCCTCGATCGAAGTTCTGCAGAAGATGGGCCACACGATAAAGGAACTGGATTTCACGCCATTCTATCAGGTCGCGGCAATGCTCTATGAAGGCGCGTGGGTTGCCGAGCGCTATGCAGCCATCGAAAGCATCATGAAGGAACGCCCGGAAATCCTGCATCCGGTCACCCGGCATATCATCGGGCAGGCGGAACGCCTGTCGGCGGCGGATGCCTTCAAGGGTTACTATCGACTGGCTGATCTCAAGCGCAAGGCCGAGCCCATTCTGGAGACAGTCGACTGCCTTTGCGTGCCGAGCATTCCCTGCTTCTTCACTGTGGAAGACCTGCAGGCCGACCCGATCGGCCCCAACTCGAAGTTCGGCACATATACCAACTTCGTCAACCTCATGGATCTGAGCGGCATTGCCGTGCCGGTCGCAACGCGGTCGGACGGCCGCCCCGGCAGTGTAACCCTTCTCGGTCCCAGCGGTGGCGACGGGCTTCTTGCCGGTATTGCCAAGACCCTGCATGAAGGCGCAAACGTCGCGCTTGGCGCAACGGGCTGGCCGCTGGAAACGGCCGCCGCTCCGGCTCCCGATGCGTCCAAGGGCGAGATCGCGGTGGCGCTTGTCGGCGCACACATGACCGGCCTGCCGCTGAACCATGAAATCGCAGGGCGTGGCGGACGCTTCCTTTATGCATCGCGCACCGCGCCGCAATACCGACTGTTTGCATTGGCGGGCGGACCGCCCAAGCGGCCCGGTCTCGTGCGTGTAGCCGAAGGCGCATCAATCGCGTTGGAAGTCTGGGCCATGCCACTTAGCCGGTTTGGCGAGTTCATGACTGGCATCCCCTCCCCGCTCGGCATCGGGACGGTCGTACTGGAAGGCGGTCGAACCGTAAAAGGGTTCATCTGTGAAAACGTAGGAACGGAAGGCGCCGAAGACATCAGCGCCTTTGGCGGCTGGCGCGCTTACCTCGCCTCGCTGGCGACGTAACTCAAAGGTAGCTCAGGCCCGGAATCATGCGTTGCGGGCCTGAGACAGATGAGCTTTGACTTAGTTGGCGAACCCGTTGCCGCCCGGAGCCATCTCGACCAGCTCTTCGGTCTCGTGGCGCAATTCCTCGACGGCCTCGGACACCTCTTCGGCGCCACGGTTCGTCACCTTCAACGCCTCCTTGGAATAGTCCTCAAAGGTTTCCTGCAGGAATCCCGCATATTTTGCGAAGGCGTCGCCGGGGGTCGTTGTTCTGGCGACTTCACCCATGAAGCGAACGTCCTTCTCATAACGGTGCATCAGGAAATCGAGCGCTTCAATCTGCCATTCAAGCGCATGACGCATCACATTCTGCTGCGCTCGCAACGCAACCGAAACCGGCTCGCTGTTGAGGGCAGAGAGCGGGCTCAGCATTTTCGCAGCGCCTGCAAGGCTGTCGGAAGGGAGATAGGTCATCACATGTTCCTCCTTGAGAGCGAAATCATTCACACGGCCTTGATGGCCAGAAGCATGCGGGGCTCCCATGCCATCCAAAGGGCACGGATGCTGCTCGGCTGAATGCGATGTCTGCCCCGCCGCGTCGGGCATTGAATACAGCCCGCACATGACGGGCGTTTGTCAGACACCACCGACAAGATGACACATGTATCCTCAAAGCCAGGCAATTCTTTGATTGGTGTCAAGGATGCCGTTCGCCCTGCATTGGCCGAGGAGCCGCCGCCATGCTTTCAGGCACAATCAACCTTTGCAGTCGACGTGAAAAGGAGCTGCGCCCAGAGGGCGCATTTGCCCAACAAAAAAACCGGCCGTTTCCGGCCGGTCTCGAAAAGGGATAGGTCAGAACATTACTCCGCGTTCTTGCGGATCTTGCCGTAGACGATGTTCCGGTTGCTGCCGTAGAAGACCTCGACAGAGACCTTGTTGCGATCGACCGCCGCGTTGACGATGTCCCACATGTGGTCAGCGTTGCGAAGGATCAGCGGCCAGTCCATGAACGTTTCCATGTAGCCATCCGTGGTGATCTCATCGGAGAAGTTGGCGAACAGGAATTCGCCGCCCGGACGCACGAGATCCATGAGACGCTGCGTCAGACGGACCGCAATTGCGCGCGGCAGGTAGTCATAGAGGCCCGACGCGTAGACGAGATCAAACGTGCCGAGCTGGTACTGCCGGCGCATCAGGCCGCTGACGTTGCCCACAACAGGCTCAACAGCCGTCCCCAGGTTTTCTTCTGTCACGATGCCGACGCTCGTCGGATCCTGGTCGAGCGCAACCCAGCGACCGAGCTTGCCTTCTGCCAGTGCCTGGGAGAGCTTGGATTCACGCAGATGACCGCAGGCCACGGCCAGTACTTCAGCCTTCTCGGTCCGCGCTGCAGCCTCATCGACCGTTCGCGCCAGGATTTCGCACCGTTCGCGGCCCGCAACCGAGCTCGCGGCGTCGCTGGTGTAGGCATAAATCTGCTTGCCGAGCTCGCTGGAAGTCTCGATGAACTCGTTTGCAGCGGGATGCTTGTAATAGATATCCAGAAGGCTGGCATCGCCGGAATAGCCACGCGGCTTTTCTGCAGACCACCGCGTAAACGGATCCTGCATGAGGTATTCCCGCACCGGATGGGCCTGCGCGATCGGGATGAGCATCTTCCAGATTTCGGCGCCGGAGGTCTTGCGCAGGTTATGGAGGCTCCCTGCAAGACGGTCCACAATGACGGCTGCCGAAAGGCCGTTCTCAAATCCGCGTGCCGCAAGTTCCAGCACAAGGGCCAGCTCACCCTTTTTCTCGCGCAGCTTGTTTTCGTCGATCTCCGAGGCGAGCTTCTTTTCGTGCTGTTTTACCAGCGCAGGCGTAATCAAACTTTGCTCGTCAATCTTAAGTTCTGAAATCTGCATTTTGTTCAACCCTCGCTCAGCAGCAACACAACAGGACCCGACGAGAGCAATGTAGCAGAGGATTAACGATCATGCAGAATTTAATAAATTTTTGGTTAATTTGTAAGGGAATAGGTTAATTTCACCCATAGAATTTGGGGGGTTTCGTTTACCCGGAATTAGGAGAATTGTGTTTCTGTAAATCAGACAACTTTGCCCATTTTTGGCACTTGAATCGGCCTGAAAAAGCAATCCTAAACACGTGTTGCAATTATCGAAGACGGAAAAGACCGGATGCAACTGTCGGATGATATTTCCAAGCGCGCGATGGAAGCGACAAAGCTTCCATGGTGGAAACCGGCTGACCCGATGCTCCTTCGAATGCTGCAGAAAAGATATGCGGCACAGAACCGCCGTATCGTGCGCTGGGGCCTCTGGGCGGCAGTGCTCAGCTATCTCAGCTACGGCATTTTCGATCACTTCCTTTTCCCGGACATTTCCGAACGGCTGATCCTCGTCCGCGCGCTGGTCAGCGTCATTTTCCTCGGCTTGCTGGAGGTCGCCGCGCGTCGTGGCAGGGCCCTGCCCTATCTCCATGTGATTGCGGCAGCAGCGATTTTCTTCGGCGCGACAGGCTGGCTCTATTTTGCACTGGCGACATCGTACAAAAGTGCGTTGGTCGACTTCATGGTGTTCGGAACAATCTTTGTCCTTGGGGCAAATCTGTTCTTCAATTTCCGCTTCTGGCTGTCCGCTCTGACATCCGCGACCGTGACCATCGTGTTCGTTGTGGTCCTGTTGGCGTACCTGGATGTCGACATGACGTCCCGCGTCGTGCTGGCAGCATTTTTCGTCAACTGCCTGGCATTCTCGCTGTATTTGTCGTGGCGTCTTAGCCGCGAACGCTATCAGACCTTCCTGCATTCATTGCAGGCGCAAATCCAGGAGCAGGTGGCGATCGAAAAGGGCCAGCAGCTCGAAAAGATTGCCGTCACCGATCCCCTGACAGGCCTGAAGAACCGTCGCGCCATCAGCCAGGAATTCCTGAACCTGTCCCGCGATGGCCTTTCGGAGAACGAACAGATCGGCCTGATCCTGATCGACGTCGACTATTTCAAGCGGTTCAACGATCGGCTTGGCCACCATGCTGGCGACGAATGCCTGATCTCCTTGGGCCGCGCCTTCACGCAAACGGCAACCGCCAACAACGCGGCCGTCGGGCGCTATGGTGGCGAGGAATTTGTCGCCCTTTGCAAGGTGCAGAGCATCGAGCATCTGGCAGACGTGACGCGTCAGTTTTGCGACGCGGTGAAGGATCTGGGCATTGCCCACCCGGATCGCGGCGACGAACTGAAGATCGTCACCATCAGCGCCGGCGCCACGATGACCCAGAACGACGGGTCAATGGAATTGACCATTCTGCTCCAGCAGGCAGACCGGGCTCTTTACTCCTCGAAATTTGCAGGCCGCGCCCGCTTTACCATCTATGATCCGACCTCGACCGAACAGGATGCTTCAAGCGCCAACCTGACCGAACTCTTGAAGCATGCACTTGCCCGGCAGCTCGTGTCGGTTGTTTACCAGCCAATCTATGACGTGAAATCAAACCAGTTGCTCGGCCATGAAACCCTCATGCGCCTGCGCGATTTCGACGGTAGCACGATCAATCCTGCCGTGTTCATTCCCGCAGCAGAACAGAGCGGCGCCATCATCGAACTCGGCCGCTACGCGATCGACCGCGCCTGCCGCGATATGTTGGAAACCGGCCTCGGCTCGGTGATTTCCGTAAACGTTTCTGCCGTGCAGATGAAGACACCGGGTTTCCCGGCACAGGTCACGGAAATTCTCGGCTTCTACGGCCTGCCACCACAGAAGCTGGCGCTGGAAATCACCGAAGGCATCGATATCGCGCTCGAAACACAGGCGCAGAAGAATATCGAGCACCTGCGCAACATGGGCGTCCAGATCTGGCTCGACGACTTTGGTACCGGCTTTGCCGGCCTTGCTTGGCTACGCCGTTTCGAATTCGATGTCGTCAAGATCGACAAGGGCTTCCTTCACGACAGCGAAAGTACGCGCGGCATGAACATGCTGCAGGACATGATCCGACTCTTGCGCAACCGGAGCATCACCGTGCTGGTCGAAGGCGTCGAAAGCAAGGAGCAGGCAAGCCTGCTGAAGCGGCTCGGCGTCAATGCCATGCAGGGCTATCATCTCGGTCGGCCGGTTCCGATCGCAGACGTCAAGGCAACGGCAAAGCCGGGCGGCAAGTAATCCCAACGATCATTGCTATGGTCTCATAGGACCAGCCCGATGCGAGGTACTACACCGCGCTGTCGTCTTCGCCTTCGTCAGTTGTTTCCGATATAGGCCGCGATCGCAGCCGCCACCTGATCCGACGTCATATTCCCCATCTGGGCGTCAATGAGCGCGCCGATCTGCACACTGCTCAGATGTGATATATCGGAGGTGGACAATCCCTTCACGCCGGTCGAGCTCAAGGACACGATGTCGTCGGACGAGAACGTCGCCAACTGGTCGATGCTGAGCGCTGCGACCTGCTGCGATGTTAACGCAGAGACCTGGAACGTCGTCAATGCCTTCGCCTGGTCCGTGCTCAGCGATGCGATGACGCTGGTGGAAAGGCCCGAAATGGCGCTCGTGCTCAACAGGGCGATCGTGCCGGTCGAGAACAGCGCGACATCCGCCGTATTCAACCCGCCTGCCTGCATCGCGTTGAAAGCGCTCAGCTGATCGGTCGACATGGCGGCAATCTGCGTCGTGCTCATCGCCGCAACCTGCGCCAGGCTGAGGCCGCCCACCTGCGCATGCGTCAGGGCCGCGACCTGCGTGGTCGTCAGCGAGGAAATGATCGCCGTCGACAAGCCCTTGATCGCGCTGGAACTGATCAGATTGAGCTCTGTCAGCGAGAATGTCGCCATGTCGGCTGTGCTGAGGCCCGCAGCGCCAGCGGAACTCAGGGCAGCGATCTGGGCCGTCGTGAGCGAATCCACCTGATCGACGCTCAAGGCCGCGATCTGGGCACTGCTCAGGCCCGCGATGGACGCCGTAGCCAGCGATGCAATTTCGGCGGTCGAAAGTGAGGCGAAGATCGCAGTCGACAGACCGGAGATCCCTGCCGAACTGATCGCGGAAAGCTCCTCGGTCGTGAACGTATCGACATCTGCGGCGGATAGACCGGTCAGCGCCTCCGATGTCAGCGCAGCGATCTGCTTGCTCGACAGGGCTTCAACCTGCGCGACTGTGAGCGACGCGACCTGCGTGCTGCTGAACCCGGCCACGCCGTCGGCGCTGAGCGCGGCGACCTGCTTTGTGGAGAGCGCGGCGAGGCTCGCCGTCGTCAGCGATGCAATCTGGCGCGAGGTCAGCGCCGAAACCTGGGAACTCGACAGAGCGCCCCACTGATCTGTGGAAAGCACGGCCAACTGCGCCGTCGAGAGACCCGAAATGCCTCCGGTTCCCAGCACTGCGATCTGTGCGGTCGTCATCGCCGCAATGGTTGCGGTGGAAAGACCGACGATTGCCGCAGCGCTGATTGCCGCGATGTCGGCTGTCGAGAAGGTCTCGAGATCGGCTGCGCTGAGAACAGCAACCTGCTTGGAGGTCAGGCCGGCAACCTGATTGGACGTCAGTGCCTCGACCTGCGCCGTGTTGAGCGCCACGATCTGGTCCGTTGACAGTCCTGCAACCGCCGAGGCGCTGAGTGCTGCAATCTGCGACGTGTCGAAGGATGCGAGCACAGCCGTAGACAGGCCGGACATTGCGCTGGAGCTTATGGCACCGATATCCGACGCCGAAAACACCGCGAAATCAGAGGCATCAAGCACGGAGATCTGGGTCGAACTGAGTGCCGCGATCTGTGCGGATGTGAGCGATTCCAGCTGATCGACGGTCAGCACATTCATCTGGTCGGTCGTGAGACCGGCGATGCTGTTGGTGCTCAAGGCAGCAATCTGGCTGGTCGACAGCAGGAGGAGATCAGCTGTTCCCAGCGCCGTCAACTGGCCGGAGGTGAAAGCCGCAACCTGCTGTGTTGAAAGCGCCTCGATCTGCTGCGTCGTCAACTGCGTGATCTGGCTGGACGTCAGACCGACGATGGCATCGGAGCTCAACGCCCCGACCTGATCGGCCGACAAGGCAGCCATTCCGACAGTGCCGAGTGCGGCGATCTGCTTCGAGGTCAGGCCCGCAATCTGCTTTGTCGTCAAGGCCTCAAGCTGTGCAGAGCTCAGGGCGGCAATTTGCCCGGATGTGAGGCCCGATATACCGGTGCTGCTGAGGAAGGAGATTGTGTCCGCCGGCAGGGCTGCAAGCGTCGCGGTGGTCAGGCCAGTGACCGCACTCGAACTGATGGCAGCGATGCTCGCCGACGAAAGTGCGGCAATGTCCGCAGTCCCGAAGGCCGCAATCTGCTTCGAGCTCAATGTCGCGATCTGTGTTGTCGTCAATGCATTGATCTGGGAACTGGTCAGCGCAGTGATCTGCGCGGTCGTCAGACCCGAAATTCCGCCGGTCCCCAGGGCAGCAATCAACGCCGTCGGCAATGCCGCAACCGTGTCGGAGGACATGCCCGTGATGGCGATCGATGAAATGGCCGCCATCTCGGCCGTCGTGAAGGTTTCGATGTCGTCGGTTGTCAGAACCGACAGCTGCGCCGATGTGAGCGAGGCAATCTGCGTTGCGGTCAGCGCCTCCACCTGATCGTTGGACAGCGAGGCAACCTGCGTCGTCGAAAGGCCCGACAGTCCGGCTGTGCTCATGGCAGCAACCTGATCGACCGACAGGGCTACGATATCGTTGGTGGTAAACGCTGCCATCTGGCGTGAGGTGAAGGCATTGACCTGCGCCGTGGTCAACGCGCCAACCTGCAAGGTCGAAAGCGCCTGCACCTGCGCCGTCGAAAGCTGCGAGACAGCGACCGTACTCAGCGATGCAATCGTCTCGGTCGACAGCGCCGAAATCACCGCCGCAGACAAACCAGCCATGGCACTGGATGAAATGGCCGCGACCTTCTGCGTCGTCAGCGCTTCGATATCGGCAACCGTAAGGGCCGTCACCTGGCGCGATGTGAGCGCGGCGATCTGCGTCGTGGTCAAGCCGGCCACCTGATCCGTGCTCATCACGGCAATCGCAGTTGTCGCAAGCCCGCCAATGGCATCGGTGCTCAGCGCCGCAACCTGGTTGGCCGAAAGCACGGCGATGTCATCGGTCGTCAAGGCGGCGACCTGCCGCGAATTCAGGGCATAGGTTTGCGCTGTTGTAAGGGCGGCTACCTGCGCAGTTGTCAGCGACGCGATCTGGAGCGTCGAGAACCCGGTGACCGCACTGGAACTGAGGGCTGCGATCTCATCCGTGGTCAGGGCTGCAAGCGTGGCGGTCGAAACCCCGATCAGCGCATCGGAAGTAATTGCAGCAAGGTCAGCCGACGACATCGCGCTGAAGTCACCCGTCGTCAGGACCGCCAACTGCTTGGAATTCAGCGCGCCGACCTGGGTGCTGTTCATGGCGCCCACCTGCGCCGTGGTCATGACGGCGATCTGGTCTGTCGAAAGCCCGACAACCCCAGCCGAACCCAGCGCCGAAACCTGGTCGGTCGTAAGGACCGCGACACCGTCGGTACCCAGCGCCGTCACCTGCCGTGAACTGAGAACCGCAAGCTGGCGCGATGCCAGTGCAGCAATCTGCGTGGTCGTCAGGGCGTCGATCTGCCGGGTGGTCAGACCGGTGATGCCACTGGTGCTCAGCGCTGCGACCTGCGCGGTCGTGAGAGAAGCAATGGCATCGGTCGTGAGGCTGGCGATCGCGTCAGACGTGATCGCAGCGATATCGGCCGTGGAGAAAGTCGCAACATTGGCCGTGCTGAGCCCGCCAACCTGCGTGCCATTGAGGACCGCGACCTGGGTGGAGGTCAGCGCCGCAGACTGCGCGGAATTGAGTGCCGCAATCTGCCTGGTAGACAATCCGCCGATACCGGTGGAGCTCAAGGCCGCGATTTGCGCGGTCGACAGTGCGGCAACATCATCGGTCGACAGAACTGCAACCTGGTCTGAGCTCAGCGATGCGACCTGCTTTGTCGAAAGGGCAGCGATCTGGCTTGTGGTAAATGCTGCGACCTGTTTTGTTGTCAGGCCGGCAATGGCCTTGGTGCTGAGTGCCGAAATCTGGGCACTGGTCAGCGACGAAACCGTGCCTGTCGCCAGACCCTGAATGCCTGACAGACTGATGGCGCCGATGTCGGCGCTCGAAAGCGCCGTAATGTCGTCGCTGGTCAGAGCCGCAATCTGGGTGGAGGTCAGCGCCGCAATCTGTGACGTCGTCAGCGCCGCGACCTGATCCGTCGTCATGGCGGCAATCTGCTTGGTGCTGAGACCAACAATCGCCTGTGAGCTCAACGCCGCCACCTGTTCAGACGTAAGCGTGGCCAGCACGGCCGTGGAGATACCGGCAACCGCATCAGAACCGATGGCTGCAATTTCGCGTGTGGTGAATGTCGCGATGCCGTCTGCCTGGATCACATTCAGCTGCGACGATGACAAGGCCGAAATCTGCCCGCTAGTGAGCGCGCTGATCTGCGTTGTCGTGAGTGCCGCAAGCTGTGACGTGGTTAGGCCAGAAACGCCGGCAGCGCTCATGGCTGCAATCTGCTTGGTGGTCAGGACCGCGAGATCGCCGGTGTTGAGTGCAACCACCTGATTTGAGCTGAGGACCGACATCTGGGATGTCCCCAGCGTGGCAATCTGGCTGGTGCTGAGGACACCGATCTGATCCGATGTGAGGCCGGAAACGCCGCGCGATGACATGGCCGCCATCTGCGCGCTCGACAGCGTTCTGATGTTGTCGTCGCCAAGTGCCGATGCCTGACTCGATGTCAGCGCGTGCACCTGCGTCGTTGTCAACGCAGCCGTCTGCGCCGTTGTCAGAGCGGCAATCTGGCCCGTCGTCAGATAGGAGAAACTGTAGGCATTGATTGCGGCGATCTGAGCCGTGGTGAATGCGGCGAGCGTATCAGCAGAGATTGCGGCAATTGCGCTCGTGTTGATCACGGCAATTGCCGCTGTCCCCAGACCAAGGATATCATCAGCGTTGAGTGCGCCGAACTGGGTCGAGGTCATGACCGAGACCTGCGTCGTCGTCAGCGCGGCAAGCTGGTCGGATGAAAGAACGGCCACCTGGGCCGTGCTCAGCGCCTTGATGGCTGCGTTGTTGAGTGCAGCAATCTGGGCCGTGGTCAGGCTGGCGATCACCGCAGGCGCAAGACCGCTGACGGACGATGACGTCAGTGCGAACATGTCGCCGGTCGAAAATGTCGCAATATCCTCGGTGCCGAGAATAGCCAGCTGCTTAGTCGTCAGTACCGAGACCTGCAGTGTCGTCAGTGCAGTAACCTGCGCCGTCGACAGCGTATCCACCTGATCGACGGAAAGCGCCTTGATGGCCGCGGCACTCATGGCACCGATCTGGGCAGGCGTCATCGCTGCAATGTCATCGGTTGTCAGCACTGACACCTGCAGGGAGTTCAGCTTCGCGATCTGCGCCGTCGTCATCGCTGCAGCCTGGTCAGGCGTCATCGCTGCGATGTTCCACGTCTGCAGCGTGGTCATTGCAAGCGTGCTGAGCGCCGCGATCTGCGCAGTGGAAAACGCTACGATCTGGTCGGTCGTGATGCCCGTTACGGTGCGCGAACCCAGCACCGCGATATCGGCCGTCGACAGCGCTGCGATATCATCCGTGCTGAAATAGGAAAGCTGGGTGGAGCTCATCGTTGCGACTTGAGCCGTCGTCAGCGCCGCGATCTGATCCGTGGACAGGGCAACGATCTGCGTCGTCGTCAGACTTCCGAATGCATCAGAACTGAGTGCCGCTATTTGCTTGGTCGTCAACGACGCAATGACGTCAGTGGAAAGACCCGGCATCGCGGTGTTGACGATGGCGGCCATCTCGACGGTCGTAAAGGTCGCGATGTCTTCGGTCGAAAGCGCGGTCAGCTGCAGCGAGCCGAACGTCTTGATCTGCGGGGCAGTCAGCGCATCCACCTGCGCCGTGCTCAATACGGCAATCTGCGTCGATGTGAGCCCTGAAGCCGCACCCGTCGACAGCGCAGTGATCTGAGCCGGCGTCAGCAATGCGATCTCTGCCGTGGTCATGGCGGCAATCTGCGCCCCGCTCAGGGCATGCGCCTGCGTCGTCGACAAAGCACCCAACTGTGCGGAGCTGAGCGTCACGAGCTGTCCGGATGTCAGACGCGCGATCGCGATCGTGCTGAGTGCCGCGATTTGCGAGGTCGAGAGATTGGCGACATTGGCCGTACCGAGCGCCGATATCTGCCCTCCCCCGAACGCTGCAATCTGTGCCGTGGAGAGAACAGAGGTCTGCTCAGTGCTCAGCGCTGCAATCTGCGCGGTCGACAAATAAGAGAAGGCGCTGGCGTTGAGCGCGGCCACCTGCGCCGTCGAGAGCGATGCAATGACCGTCGTCGACAGGCCGGAAATGGCCTTGTAGCTGAGCGCCGCAATGCTCGATGTCGACAGAGCCGCAAAATCATCAGTGCCGAGCACCGCAATCTGCGCCGAGCCGAGTGCGTTGACCTGCGCCGTCGAGAGCAACGCGATCTGATCGGAACTCAGGGCCCCAACCTGCGCTGTGGTGAGGCGAGAGATCGCCGCCGTATCGAGCGCACCGAGCTGATCGCTGGAAAGTGCTGCGATCGACTGCGTGGAAAGGCCTGAAATGGCCTTGGACCCCAGCGCCCCGATCGCCGACGATGTCATGACCGCCACGTCATCGGAGCTCATGGCAGAAAGCTGCGTGGCGCTGAGAGCAGCGGCCTGCACGGCCGTCAGGACATGCACCTGCTCTGTCGTCAGCGCGGCGACCTGCGCCGTTGTCAGGCTTGCGATCGAATAGGAGCTGAGCGCTGCAATCTGTCCGGTCGAGAATGCCGAAACGGCGTCCGTCGAAAGACCGGCGATGGCCTTGCTGTTGATGGATGCGACTTCGGCACTCGTCAGCGTGGCGATATCGTCCGAGCCAAGCGCAGAAAGCTGCGTCGCGCTCAGGGCCCTGATCTGCGTGTAGGCCAGAGCATCGACCTGATCGGTGGACATGGTGTCGATTTGCGAGGCCGTCAGCCCAGTCACGCCGGCAGATGTCAAGGCAGCGATCTGCGCGGTCGACATGGCGGCAATATCGTTGGTCGGCATCGCGCCGATCTGCGACGCCTTGAGCGCACCGATCTGCAGCGTGGTCATCGCAGCGACCTGGTCTGGCGTCAGCGCGGCAGCCTGGGCAGTCGACATCGCAGCAACGGACGTTGATGCAAATGCTGCGACCTGGGCAGGCGTCAAAAGGGACATCACCAGTGTCGACAGCCCGGCGACCGCCCGCGAATTGATCGCGGCAATCTCGCCGGTCGAGAATGTCAGGAGATCTTCGGCAGACAGGGAGGCAAGTTGCCCCGAATTGAGCGCTGCAATCTGCGCCGATGTCAACGCCTCAGCCTGCACCGTCGTCAACGAACCGAGCTGGGCGGTCGTCATCACCGCGACCTGCCCGGACTTCAGGCTTGCGATGTCGGCGGCGTCGAGCACGGCCAACTGGTCGAGCGTCAGCCCGAGAACACCGCTTTGCGAGATGGCATCCAGCTGATCGGTCGTGAAGACATCGACGTCTTCGGTATCCAGTGCCGCGACCTGATCCGACGACAGCAGATTGACCTGCCACGTCGCGAGCGCAGAGGCATCTTCCGTCGTCCATGCAGCAACCGCTGCGGTCGACAGGCCACGTATCTGGCTGGAGGTAAGCGTAGAAACGATCGAAGTCATCTTCGAGGCGGCCTTGCAGTTAACCGATCATCATAATCAAATTAAGGAACCGGCAGTCACCTTGGACCAGACATCCAAAACGGATATCCGAACACGTCCAGACAACAAAACGAGCCGCCCGCCGGACCGGTCAGCGCGATTCCCCGAGTTCATTCGGAACACCAACCAGCGGGTGCCGTTATCGCGCGACTGGCTTGCACGAAGCTGATGAAACGGCAAAATCACCAAGGTTTGGAAGCCAGGCCAGACCACCTGTCAGGTCGATCGAGACGCCCATGGGCGAGGATGCCAAGACCACCTCGGGGCCGGATTGGATCTCACAAGGACATGCGGATACAGATGCTGTCGCCCTTTGCCCGTGAGACGCAGGACATCATGCGGCTTGCGCGCGCCTCATCGCCCAGAACATGGTCGCGGTGATCGATTTCGCCACCGCAATGGACAACCTCGCAAGTCCCGCACATGCCCACACCGCAAGAAACGGGGACCGGCAGACCGGCGCGCTGCAAAGCCGTAGCAAGGGACTCGGCAGCCCCGACGGAAATCGCCCGGCCCTCAGGCTCGACAGTCACAACAAAGGGCTTTGCGCGCGCGAGCCCCGGTGCAACGAAAACCTCTCTATGGACCTGATCGCTCGGCCAATGCGCGACGGCCTCTCCAAATCCCTCCATCAGCCGATCGGGACCACAGCAATAAAGATGCTCCTCCGGCCGGATATCTCGGCAGTAGGCCGCCATGTCAAAGCGACCGATCCCACTGCTGCCATCCGATGTGTGAATGGTCACACATCCGCCCGGCAGACTCGCAATCCGATCAAGGAGCGGCGCCTCCGAGAGACTACGAACACAATAGTGAAGCTCCCAGCTGCTGCCTTGCGCAAGCACCGCCTCAATCATCGACAGGAAGGGTGTGATACCGATTCCACCTGCGATGAAGACATGTCGGCCAGCCGTCTCGGCAAGGGGAAAAAGATTTCTCGGTTCGGCGACAGAGACGAGTTCGCCAACCGCCAATGCTTCATGGATGTAGCCGGAGACACGCCCGTCTGGCACTTGCTGAACCGCGATTTCGTAGACATTCCCGGCGGGAAGGCGCGTGAGCGAATAGCAGCGGCTCAGGGCATTCTCGACCTTGAGTTCGATATGAGCTCCCGCCTCATAGAGGGGTAGCGTCTCCCCGCTAGCTGGCTTGAGACGAATGCGCCGTGTTGCGCCCCGATCCTGCACAATCTCATCGACCGTCATCGCGATCCAGTTTCGCGATCCGTTGGCCAGGGGACCATTCCAGAGCCGGTCGCCCCAGTCTTCACGCTGGCCGTTTTCGATCCGCGCGCGGAAAAGTCGCCGGAAGCCCGCTGAGAGAGAGTTGAGCGTGGCAAGCCGCTCCGCTGCCTCATTGTCGTTCAGGTCACCATAGAGATGACGCTGGATATCGTGGATTGACCACTCCGGATTCGGTCGATCAACGATTTCGAGTACATCGCCGGGTGTCGCCTCGCCTGTTTCGAGCACGCGATAGTACCAGCCGGTGCGGCCTGAACTTTGGGTCCGGTGCGACATGTTCTCCACACCGAAACGATGGTTCAGCTTGAAGCATGGCTGGCGCGGTTCGGACACCTCCAAGATGCAGGTGCCGAAGCGGACGATGTCCCCGATGCAAACGTTTTGCTCGCTCCAGCCCTCGGCGACAAGATTCTCGCCAAAACCACCGGCGACAAGCCGATCCCCGCATTCAGGCAGTTCGGAGCGCCAGACCGCATAGTGGGCAAAGTCATAGTGCAGAAGAGCCTTGTCGCGGCCGCCATGAAAGCTCTCGGCCTGCTCGTCAATCTCCAGGCCATGGAAACCTATCCTGAGCATGCCTCTTTGCGGCTGCTTATTGATCCCCGTGCGAATACCCGACGAACCAAGAATCCCAACCCGCCCTGCGCGGATCTCGAGACATGGCACCGGGTGCGGAATGACTATCGACACTGTAGGCTCCGGGTGGATCTTTCTGGAGTTTAGCGCAAGTTCATGTTTGTCTTCTATGATCATGAATGACAATTCATTATGAGAAGATGCCAAAACAAAGTTCCAGATCAGCGGCAAATGCCATTCTGCCCAAATCTCTGACTGTCAGAGATCCATCCGTCGACAGACCGGTCGTCGCGCTAGGCGAACAGCACGTCGAGGCCGTGCGCTTTGAAACCCATGCGCATGCAAACTTTGCCCAGCTGCTTTGCTGCCTCTCGGGAGTTCTGGAGGTGGAATGCGGCGGCGAGCGCGCCATCGTGCCGCCAGGCCACGCGCTGTTCATCAGGCCCGGCGAGCCGCATTCGGTCCATGTCGAAAACAGGGCACGGCTGAGGACGCTCGATCTTTGGCCATCGGCCTCGCAACTGAAGGATCGGCAGCGTTGCGTCATACCCATGGGCGACCTGCTTGCCGCCCTTGTCGAACGCGCCTGCGAAATGGGGACGGACGATGCAGACATTACTTCGCATGCCAGGCGCGTGCTGGATCTGATCCTGGACGAGGTCGCGGCAGCCTCGCCGCTCTCCCTGAGCCTGCCGCGCGGCAGGGACCCACGCGTCCTAAAGGTGACGGAACTTCTGCTGCGCAGCCCTGACGACGGCCGCGACCTTGACGAACTCGCCAGGCTTGCCGGTGCGAGCCCGCGAAACTTCATACGCCTTTTCAGAAGGGAAACCGGTTTCACCCTGAAGGCATACCGGCGTCTGGCTCGCGTTCAGCGGGCGATCGTCCTGATGGCGGGCGGACAAACGGCAAGCTCGGCAGGAGCCAGCGTCGGTTATCTGAACCAGTCCACGTTCACCCATGCCTTCCGCGAGGCGACGGGAAAGACCCCAAGAGCCAAAGCCCCGCCTGAGAAATCCGCATGAAGACTGTCCATCATTCGGCAAGGGAGGGCAAGCTCGGCCTGCAGAACCTGATGTGTCGCGTAGGAGATCGGGCCGGAACGTATACCTCGATCACACAGGCAAAGCGGTCGTTCAAATCTGGGAGCGGAACCGGGCGCGCGGCAGAGTTTTGGCAAGGTTCTCCGCCGCGAGGATGGACGACTTGCGCTATATCGCGTAGGGACGCTGTGAATTTCGTCCCGGGAGCGGAACACGCCGCCAATCCGGTCGTTTCAAGAGCTACGCCATGACCCCGTCCGCACCCAAAAGCGAAACACGCCAGACCATCCTGCGTCTGCTCTCGATCATGGCGAGCGCCAAGGAGATCAGCCAGTATCTCAAGCGCTTTTCGCAGCTGGACGCCAAGCGCTTTGCCGTCGTCAGCCTCGATGAGGCCATCCTGAATGATGATCTGGACGCCATCGCCTCGTCGCTGTCCTTTCTGCAGGATGTCGGCCTCACCCCGGTCGTCCTTATCGGTGCGGGAGCGACAGGCCAGCCTGACCCGGACGCCGTATCGCCGGAGGCGCTGGCCGGCCTGCGCCAGACCTTCCGCGATCTGAACCTGAAGCTCGTCGAGGCGCTGCAGGAGACGGGCGCGCGCGCAACCTCCATCGTCGGAGGCGTCTTCGAAGCCGACTATCTGGATCCGGATGCACGCGGCCTCTTCGGGACCGTGTCTGCAGTCAATCTCGCGCCCATAGAATCCAGCCTTCAGGCGGGCTCTATTCCGGTGATCAGCAGCCTCGGTGAAACGGCAAACGGCCAGATCCTTGCGATCGATCCCGATCAGGCTGTCATCGAAACCGTCGAGGTTCTGCAACCCTTCAAGGTCATTTTCCTGACCGCGACGGGCGGGCTGATCGGCCCGAACGGGCGCATCATCGACTCGATCAACCTGACGACGGAATATGACCAGTTCGTCGTCGGCTCCGGCCTCAAGAGCTCGATCACGTTTCGGCTTGAGCAGATGAAGGATCTGCTCGACAGGCTGCCGCTGGAATCCTCGATCGCCATCACCAGCCCGGCAAACCTCGCCAACGAACTCTTCACCCACAAGGGTTCGGGCACGCTCGTGCGGCTTGGCGAAAGCGTGCTCCGCGTCACCTCCTGGGACGAACTCGACCTGCCGCGCATGCGCACGCTGATCGAATCCAGCTTCGGACGCCAACTCGTCGATGACTATTTCGAACACACGAAGCTGAAACGCGCCTATGTGAGCGAGAACTATCGCGCCGCCGTCATCCTGACGGAGGAAGACGGCATTCCCTATCTCGACAAGTTCGCCGTGCTGGATGAAGCGCAGGGCGAAGGCCTTGGCCGCGCCGTCTGGAAGATCATGCGCGCGGAAACCCCGCGCCTCTTCTGGCGCTCACGCCACAACAACCAGATCAACATCTTCTACTACGCGCAATCAGACGGATGCTTCAAACAGGAGAAATGGAAAGTCTTCTGGTACGGGCTCGAAGATTTCGACGAGATCAAGCAATGCGTCGACCACTGCGCGGTGCGCCGGCAAACGCTGGGTTGAGGGCGTTGTTGCCAGATGTTTGGCGCAGATAAACGTCCCAGCTGCATGCGAGACGCTTCGTCAACTGGCCGATGTAAAGATATTTCTTGGGGAATAATGGTAGCGGAGGAGGGATTCGAACCCCCGACACAAGGATTATGATTCCTCTGCTCTAACCTACTGAGCTACTCCGCCAGCCGTGGCTGGAAAGACCATTTAAAAAAGCGCCTCCGGGTGAGAAGCGCTGTCTGGCCTTCAGGTGTCGGGCTTATAGGGCGGGCGGGGCTTTTGTGTCAAGCATGAATGCCTGAAAAAATGGAGGATGTTTAATTCATCCCCTGCACTAACGCCAAATCCATGATTTGTTTGAACTTTGCGTTGAAAGCGCGCGCGGGTTCAGGCGGCCAGAAGCGCCTTCAAGCGTTCTTCAGCAGACTGGCTTCTTTCCGATCGCGCGATAAAGCCGCCACCGTAGACGCGGGCGTCGGCGCCGGGCGCGGAATAGAGCGCGCAGGCCTGACCGGGTGCGATCCCGTCCTCGCCGTCTTCAAGATCGATGCGGATGCCCTGTTCGTCCATCGTCAGGACTGCCGGGCGCGGCGGGCGCGTGGAACGGACCTTGGCAAAGCAGGCAAAGCCGCCCTTGGCGGCCTCTTCAAGCGCTTCATCGCCCAGCCAGTTGACGTCCCGCAGATAGATGCGGTGCGTTTCCAGCGCTTCCTTGGGGCCGACGATCACGCGCCGCGAACGGGCGTCGAGGAAGACGACGTAAAGCGGCTCGCCTGTGGCCACACCAAGGCCCTTGCGCTGGCCGATCGTGTAGTTGACGATCCCTTCATGGCGGCCAAGCACGCGTCCATCGAGATGCACGATTTCGCCCGACAGCGCCGCATCCGGCTTCAGCCGCTGGATGATGTCGGAATATTTGCCCTGCGGCACGAAGCAGATGTCCTGGCTGTCGGCCTTGTCGGCAACGATCAGCCCCATCTCGGAGGCCAAGGCGCGCGTTTCGGCCTTGGTCATGTGGCCAAGCGGAAAGCGCAGGTAATCGATCTGCTCCTGCGTGGTAGCAAAGAGGAAATAGCTCTGGTCGCGTTCGGCATCCGCCGGACGGTAAAGCGCACGGCGCGTGGGGTTGCCGGGCGCGGGGTTCGCCCTGGAGCGGATATAGTGGCCCGTTGCCAGCGCGTCTGCACCCAGTTCCTGCGCGGTCTTCAGGAGGTCGGCAAACTTGACCGTCTGGTTGCAAGCAACGCAGGGGATCGGCGTTTCGCCTGCGACATAGCTTTCTGCAAACGGGTTGATGACCGTTTCGCGGAAGCGCGCTTCGTAATCCAGGACATAGTGCGGAATGCCAAGACGCTCGCACACGCGGCGCGCATCCTCGATATCCTGGCCCGCGCAGCAGGAACCCGCGCGGTGCACGGCCGCCCCGTGATCATAAAGCTGCAGCGTGATGCCGAAGACATCATAGCCTTCGCGCTTCAGGATGCCAGCCACGACAGACGAATCGACACCGCCCGACATCGCAACAACGACGCGGGTATCTTCTGGGCGCTTGTCGAAATCGAGTGTGTTCACGTCGTCAGTCTGCGTTATCGGGAAACAGGGCGAGGCCCACAAGGCCGCCTTTTGCTGGCCTTTATATAGAAGGCGGCCCGCGCCCGGCAAGGGCATTCGAAGGCCGAAACTTTGCAAACTGCGGCCGTTTGGCAACATTATCGCCCATTCTCATCGATGAACGTAAGGTTTTATTTATGAAACAACGCCATAAATGGGACTTGAAATTGCCGGGCATGATGCCTTTGCGCCAAAATTGAACATGTCGTTTCAATGCGGTTAGGCAAATTTTAAAAGTCAGGCGGTAACGTCTCGATATCTGGTCTTGTTGTGTTTGTAGAGAGTCCCATGACCGAAATGATACGACCCCGGGTTAAGTATGTCATCGGCCCCGATGGCAGCCCATTGACGATCGCGGACTTGCCCCCCGCAAACACGCGGAGATGGGTCATCCGCCGCAAGGCTGAAGTTGTCGCTGCAGTGCGCGGCGGACTGCTGAGCCTTGAAGAAGCCTGCGAACGCTACACCCTTACAGTCGAAGAATTCCTGTCCTGGCAGGCGTCGATCAACGACCATGGTCTGGCCGGTCTGCGCACCACGCGCATCCAGCAGTACCGCCACTGATTTCAGGGCATTCCGATCCCATGAGAGCCGCTGCAGCCGCAAGGCCGTAGCGGTTTTTTTCATGTCCGGGCGACAGCCCCGCCCTGTTTGCCGGAACGCGCCCGCTCGGAGGCGACAATACCGCCAAAGACCAGCAGAAGCGAAATCACGTGATAGAAATGCAGGCTTTCGCCGAGCAGCGCCAATGACAGCATCATGCCGAAGATCGGCACCAGATTGACGAAAAGCCCTGCCCTGTTCGCGCCGATTGCCTCCACACCTTTCACAAACAGGATCTGCGACATCAGCGACGGCACAAGCCCGATATAGAGCACGACAAGCCAGCCTGTGCGGTCCGGAACGAGCGCCCCGCCGCTGGTCCATTCGTAGGCCGCAAGGGGCAGAGCGGCCAGCAGCGCACCCGCCGCCGTAGCCGCCATCATGCTCTTCCAGTGTATATCCGGCTTGTATTTCAGCCCGATCGTGTAGGCTGAATAAACAAGCACCGCGAGCATCATCAGAAAATCGCCTAAATTAAGCCTCAGTGCGATCAGGCTGAACACGTCACCATTCGAGGCGGTCAGTGCAACGCCGGCCAGTGTCAGCAGAAATCCTGCGATCTGGCCACCGGCGACGCGCTGCCGGAAGAGCAGGAAGTTGCCGAGGAAGATCACCATCGGTATGCCGGCCTGCTCGATCACCGCATTGATGGCGCTCGTGTGATGCAGCGCGGTGTAGAGGAGAGCATTGAAGGAGGTAAACCCGACCGCTCCCATGATGAAGAGATAGACCACGTGCTTGCGGATTTCGGGCATGTCGCGGCGGATCTGCGGTATGGAGACCGCGGAAATCGCGACAAGCGCCAGTATCCAGCGCAGGAGGTTCATGAGGAAGGGGCTGGCATGGCCCACGGCAATCTTGCCTGCAACTGCATTTCCGCCCCAGGCGAATGCGGTCAGCATCAGGAAGGCATAGGCCCTCATGGTCATCCAATTGCTCTGCGTCATTGCGGGTCTGTTCTATATCCGTCTTTTTTAGAGGTGGCCCTGATACCGCCCGGAGGGCGCTGATGTCACGCAAAAACCCTTGATGGTGGGATCAATCGGGGGTCGCTTTTGAAAGTATGACACAGTATAGAGCACCATCGGCAATCCGGATTCTTTCGGACGGTGCAAGCATGCGGCAAAACGCGGCGCTTTTGAGCCCAGATGGGCCTGCGTTGCAGGATGCTGCGTGAAAGGGCGTCGACGTGGATCTTGACCGGGTTTCACTGGGGCGCAGGCCTGAATTTTAACGGACGCCGTGTGTGTAGCGTCCAGACATAGGATTGAGTGAAGATGACGAATGTCGTGGTCGTTGGTTCGCAATGGGGTGACGAAGGCAAGGGCAAGATTGTCGACTGGCTTTCGGAACGCGCCGATGTGGTTGTGCGCTACCAGGGCGGACACAATGCCGGCCATACGCTTGTCATCGACGGCATCAGCTACAAGCTGTCGCTGCTTCCCTCGGGCGTCGTGCGTCCCGGCAAGATGGCCGTCATCGGCAACGGCGTTGTCGTCGACCCGCATGCGCTGATCGCAGAAATCGGCCGTCTGGAAGCCCAGGGCGTCAAGGTGACGACCGAGAACCTCAAGATCGCCGATAATGCAACACTCATACTCTCGCTCCACCGCGAACTCGACGGCATGCGCGAAGACGCCGCCTCCAATTCCGGCACCAAGATCGGCACGACGCGCCGCGGCATCGGCCCTGCCTATGAGGACAAGGTGGGCCGCCGTGCGATCCGCGTGATGGACCTCGCCAACACCGAAACGCTTGCCGCCAAGGTCAGCCGTATTCTGGATCACCACAATGCGCTGCGTCGCGGCTTCGGCGTCGATGAAGTGACCCATGAAGCCATCATGAAGGAACTGACGGACGTTGCCGATCGTGTGCTGCCTTTCATGGATACTGTCTGGAGCTACCTGGACAAGGAGCGCCGCCGTGGTGCGCGCATCCTGTTTGAAGGCGCGCAAGGTTCACTGCTCGACATCGACCATGGCACCTACCCGTTTGTGACCTCGTCCAACACGGTTGCAGGTCAGGCCGCCGCCGGTTCCGGCATGGGTCCGGGCGCGCTCGGCTACATCCTCGGCATCACCAAGGCCTACACGACCCGCGTCGGCGAAGGCCCCTTCCCGACCGAACTGACGGACGAAATCGGCCAGTTCCTCGGCGAGCGCGGCCACGAATTCGGCACGGTCACGGGCCGCAAGCGCCGTTGCGGCTGGTTTGACGCTGCACTCGTGCGCCAGTCTGTCGCCACGAATGGGATTTCCGGTATTGCACTGACCAAGCTCGACGTTCTTGACGGTCTCGACGAAATCAAGATCTGCGTCGGCTACAAGCTCGACGGCAAGGAACTCGAGCACCTTCCGGCGAGCCAGGGTGACCAGGCCCGTGTGGAGCCGATCTACATCACGCTTGAAGGCTGGAAGGACTCGACCGTCGGCGCACGCCGCTGGGCCGATCTCCCGGCACAGGCAATCAAATACGTCCGCCAGGTGGAAGAGCTGATCGGCTGCCCGGTGGCACTTCTGTCGACCAGCCCGGAACGCGACGACACCATCCTCGTCACGGATCCGTTCGAGGATTGATGGAAACATAAGAGGCGAAGGCACGAATAGGCGCGAAATGCTGGTCTTGCGATTGAATAGACCGCTAACCTTTCTCAGCTATACGTGACCATCGAATTGAGACGATTTGCACCCGCGTGTCTGAGGCATGCGGGTCTCCTGAAAGGCGAGAAACCTTAGATGGCAGATTTCATTGCGGTCATTCGGAGAGCGGTTGACGGTTTGTCCGACAACACGCCCGAAATGCGCGCCAGGGTCTATGAAAAGGCCCGTTCCGCCGTACAGCGCCAGCTCGACAACATGAAGCCGCGCCCGGCTGACGACGTTATTGCGCGTCAGATGGACAAGGTTACGGAAGCCATCGAATTCGTCGAAGCCCAGTTTTCATCGGCTCCGCCAGCGCCCGAACCTGAGACAATCGCACCTGAGCCGGAGATCGTCGAGACCGCTGCTGCGCCGGAACCTGCGTACGAGCCCGTTCAGGAACCGGAACCTGCGCCAGAGCCGGTTGCTGAACCTGTTCAGGCCTATGTTGCCGAAACGCATGACGAGCCTGCGCATGAAGAGGTCGAAGAGACTGTAGAGCCGGAACCGGAGCACGTTCACGAAGTATCGTCGCCTGTCGAAGATGCTGCGGAGCCGCCGGCATGGGATGCTGCGCCGCATGAAGAAACGGTGCAGGATGAAAGTCCGGAAGCAGACGAGCCTGAGCCCGATCAACCGGCTCAGCCGACACCCTATTCAGAGCCGCATCCGGTTCCAGATTTCCTGAAGCCGGCCCACACCACGGCACCTCAGACCGAAACGATCGTCGCCCAGACACCGGCGGACGACACGATGCCGCCGGCCGCAACGTCGTCCTATGATCCCATTCGTCCTGCAACGCCTGCTGACGATCCTTTCGCTGCAGCCGCCGCAGCCGACATCCCCGCCTTCGCGTCCGGCACGCAGTCCTACGCGGCCGACATCGCCCCCGACGCGCAGCCTTCCGCTTTCGCCCGCGAGATCGCAAGCCAGGAGGCTGCAACACCGCCACTGGCCAAGGCTGCCGATAGCTGGACCACCAATGTCCAGGACAATCCATTCGACGAGCCTGAGGCGCTGTTCGGCATCAGCGCCAGGACGCCGCCAGCCAAGCAGGCCATGCTCGGTGTTGACGATGTCTGGGGTGACTTCGAACGCAGCGAACCTCCGCGTCAGGCAGCTGGCCGCGACGGGCTGGCGATCCCGGGACTGGGATCGGCGCCACGGAGCACGGCGGCCGCGCACAAGCCCGAACGCGAGGGACGCGGCAAGGTCATTGCCGCCATCCTGGGTGTTCTGATCGTCGTCGCAGGCGCGGGCTACACCGGCTGGCGCTTCAGCGACAACATCCTGAATTTCGTCAACAGCAGCGCGAGCACCACGCAAAAGCAAGCCAGCACGCCGGCAACGACGACACAGCCCGCGAGCCAGACGCCCGCCAATTCGGCGCAAACCCCCGCGACCACCGCACCGAATACGGATGTGGCGTCGAAACCCGCGGACGCTGCCAAGCCAGCCGACCAGACCAAGCCTGTTGTGACAGCGCCGCAGAAGTTCACGCAACGCCTCATGACCGATGGGTCCGAAGTGGAAACCGGTGATCAGGGCATCGCGGCTGATGCAAAGCCTGCCGAAGAGGGCAAGTCTGTTGCAAGCCAGAACGTGAAGGCGCCCGATGGCGGCACTGCACCTGCCGCACAGCAGGACGCAGGCGCGAACAGCGCAACCCCGCCCAAGACCGACAAGGTTTTCCTGTATGAGGAGCGTCTTGGTCAAACGTCACCGACCGCGCTCGACGGAACCGTGTCCTGGAGCGTCAAGTCCGACGACTCGGATGGCCATCCGCAGAAGGTCATCCAGGGCGATATCAGCGTCCCCGGCCGCAAGCTCGCAGCCGTCATGACCATCAAGCAGAACACCGACCCGTCGCTCCCCGCGAGCCACATCATCGAGGTCACCTTCTCGCTGCCCAAGGACTTTGAAGGTGGTGGCATCGACAGCATCGTACGCGTCTCGATGAAGGAAAAGGAACAGGACAAGGGTGATCCCCTGGTCGCCGTTCCTGCCAAGATCACCGACTATTTCCACATGATCGCGCTGAACTCGTATGGCGATGCGGTCAAGACCAATCTGGATCTGCTGAAGACTCGTGACTGGATCGATATTCCGCTGACCTATACGAATGGCCGCCGTGCACTGATTACCCTGCAAAAGGGTCCGGAAGGGGCCGCGGTATTTGATGAAGTCATCGGCAGCTGGGGTACGCCGCCCACGCCGGCACCTGTCGCGCCGGCACCGGCTGCAGACGCAAGCGCGCCCGCGGCCCCTGCCCCGGCCGCAGCACCAGTCCAATAAGAAACGGCCGGGTTTTTGACCCGGCCGTTTTCAATTTCAGCGATGACTGTTTTTGTAGTCGCGCTCAGGCGTCCACGACGTTGAGCGCGGTTGACTGTTCCGTGGCATACTTGCGCACGGCTTCCTGGACCTTTTCGAACGCACGAACTTCGATCTGGCGCACACGCTCGCGCGACACATCAAACTCGGCAGAAAGCTCTTCCAGCGTCACCGGCTCCTCAGCCAGGCGGCGCGCCTCGAAGATGCGGCGTTCACGTTCATTCAGAACCTTCAGCGCGCGCGACAACATGGAGCGGCGCGTATCCAGTTCGTCCTGCTCGATCAGAACCGTTTCCTGGCTGTCGTGATCATCAGCCAGCCAATCCTGCCACTGGCCGGAATCGCCGTCCGTCGACTTGATCGGCGCATTCAGCGACGCGTCGCCCGACAGGCGACGGTTCATCGAGACCACGTCCTCCTCGGGCACTCCGAGCTTGGTTGCGATTTCGGTGACCTGTTCCGGCTTCAGATCGCCATCCTCGATTGCCTGCAGGCGACCCTTGAGACGGCGCAGGTTGAAGAAGAGACGCTTCTGGTTTGCGGTCGTACCCATTTTGACCAGCGACCATGACCGCAGGATATATTCCTGGATCGAGGCCTTGATCCACCACATTGCGTAGGTGGCCAGGCGGAAGCCGCGGTCGGGATCAAACTTCTTGACGGCCTGCATGAGGCCGACATTTCCCTCGGAAATCACTTCACCGATGGGCAAGCCATAGCCGCGATAGCCCATGGCGATCTTCGCGACGAGACGAAGATGGCTCGTTACAAGACGATGGGCAGCATTGCGGTCATCATGCTCGTTATACCGCTTGGCGAGCATATACTCTTCCTGCGGTTCAAGCATGGGAAATTTGCGGATTTCATCCAGGTAGCGATTGAGACCGCCTTCTCCAGATGCGATTGTTGGTAAAGATGCGCGGGCCATGAAGCACCCCCTCTTTTTTGGATTTCGGCTTCCATCAGGCAAACCGTTGCCGAAGACAGTCCTTGCCCTAGGCCCTGTCAACGGATGTGCCAGAGATAGGGTGATGCACTACAGGATTCAAGAACAGTTGTGCATTACAGTTTCGTAATTGAATACGTTGGAATTCAAATTCGGATCATCCGGCGTCACGCAACGCTTCAATGACTGTTTCCATATCATCCGGAACGGGCGCTTCGAAATGCATTGTCTCGCCTGTCGAGGGATGCTCGAACTGCAGCAGGAACGCATGCAGCGCCTGCCTGTGAAAGCCATTGATGACGGTCCGCGCAGCCTCCGGCAGGCGGTTCGCCTTTGTACGAAAGGCAGCGCCATAATCCGGATCGCCAACCAGCGGGTGGCCAAGATGGGCCATGTGAACGCGGATCTGGTGTGTGCGCCCTGTCTCGAGACGGCATTCGACAAGGCTGGCGAGGGCCGTGGCATCGGGCGTTTCAACAAACCGCTCCACCACCTCATAGTGCGTGATGGCTTCGCGCGCATCGTCGCTGTCCTCGCGCTTTACCGCACGTTTGGTGCGATCACCCGCACGGCCAAGCGGCGCGTCAATCGTGCCTTTGAGCAGGCGTGGCCTGCCCCAGACAAGCGCAACATAGGCACGCTCCAGTGGGCCTGTGCGGCCATGGTCGGCAAACTGGGCTGACAGGTGGCGATGCGCGTTGTCGTTCTTGGCAACGACCATGACCCCGCTCGTCTCCTTGTCCAGCCTGTGCACGATGCCGGGACGGCGAACGCCGCCAATGCCCGAAAGGCTATCCCCGCAATGATGGATCAATGCGTTGACAAGGGTCCCGGTCCAGTTTCCGGCGCCGGGATGCACGACGAGGCCTGCCGGCTTGTGGATGACGATCAGGTCGTTGTCTTCGTAAAGAACGTCAAGCGGAATATCCTCGCCCTTGGGCTCGGCATCCTCGGGCTCGGGTACTTCGATAGTGACTTCGTCGCCCGGACGAACCTTCTTCTTGGGCTCGTCTACAACTGCGCCGTTGATTTGGACCGAGCCACCTTCGATAAGCGACTTGACCCGGTTGCGCGAAATCTCTCCCTCCAGCATGCCTGCGAGCCAGACATCGAGACGGCCAGAAGCACTTTCGTCCGCCAAGAGGACTTTTCTATTCTCGATGGCTTGTTTAAAGGGAGCAGTCATTATGTTTCCGCGAAGAAGGCCTGAGCCAGTATGAGCAAGATCGACCAGGACGAACAGGACGAAAAGCCGCTTGATCCGGTACTCGAGAGAGTCCGACGCAAGATGATCCGCCTCCAGGTGATTTCAGCGAGTATTATGGTTGTCGCACTCGGCGCTGTTCTGGTCGCGATTGTCTATAAGGCGAACAAGGTGCCGCAGGCAAGCCAAACCCAACAGGTGGCCCTCGAAGTGCCGAACATCGGGGCGACAACCGTCAATGCGGCCCTGCCCGATGGTTTTGTCGTCAGCAGCCAGCAGCTTGCCAACGGCCAGATCCTTTTTGATGGCAAGATGGCGGATGGCACGCGCAAGACGCTGGTATTCGATCTCCGCGTCGGGCGTATCGTTGCCGACATCGTCACCGGAAAGCCCTGAGAGACGATGGCGGTTGCGCCTGTCAGGATCACCGATCCGGAAGACCCGGCGATCGCCGAATTCCGGGCCGTCCGTGAACGCGACCTTGTTGCCGGCAGCGGCCATTTCATCGCAGAGGGCACCGTTGTGCTCAACATGCTGGCGAAGGCACACGCAGCCCCACATGGCTTTCGCGCTGAAAAGATTCTGATTCTCGAGAACCGGCTGGCAGGACTTCACGAGACGCTCGGCCGCTTCCCGGCCGACGTGCCGGTTTATGTGGCAAGTGCAGACGTCATCGACCGCATTGCCGGATTTCATCTCCATCGCGGCGTCCTGGCACTGGGGCGCAAGCCGCAGCCTCGGACACTGGACGCAATGTTGGCCGCGTTGCCAGCACGCGCGCTGGTCACAGTTTGCAGCGGCCTCTCCAACCACGACAATGCAGGCGCGATCTTCCGCAACAGCGCGGCCTTCGGCGCGAGCCTGGTCATACTCGACGAACAAAGCTGTGACCCGCTTTATCGCAAGGCAATCCGCGTGTCGGTGGGTTCAGTCCTCACCGTACCCTTCTTTCGGGGTGATCGCATCGAGACGATCCTCGAAACACTCGCCTCAACCGGATTCTCGATCTGGGGTCTATCGCCCTCCGGTCAGGAGAATGTCCGAAGCATTCCGGCATCGAACCGGATGGCACTTCTTCTGGGGACAGAAGGCGAAGGCCTTCCAGCACCTCTCATGCAACGCATGAACACCGCTCGCATCAGCCAGATGCCCGGGCTCGATAGCCTGAATGTTGCCACCGCAGGTGGACTTGCCCTTTACGAGATCGCAACGCGCATGGGTATTATCGCCTGATTGCCAGGCGATACGGGATGATCAGGCATCCTTGCCGGAGAGCGCGCGAGCAGCACGGGCCGCGAGGCTGACGCGGCTGCGCCCGGCCAGAGTCTCACGCTTGTCGGCCAGCGCCAGCAGCGGCGATGTCGGACCTTCCTTGGTCGCTGTCAATGCCACCATACGCGCGGCAATCGACGCGATCTCGCCGCGCAATTTCTCGTCCTGCTCGGGCGAAGGCGGAGAAGCGAGAAGCTCCGTCACGTCGCGGGCGTCCGCGCGAATGCTCTCGGCAAGACGCACCTGATCGATCACCTCGGGTTCCTGATCCTGTGCCGCATGATGACCGTTGGCGCTGCCGTTGACCTTGTCAGAGAGGGCCTCGGCTTCCTGCGCCTCTTCCACGACCGGCTCGTCAACGGGGTCGGGCTGCACGATGGGCGGCGCTTCGACGGGTCTGGCGGCCATCACTTCCTTCAGCCTGTCGAGTTCGGCGTTCCTGCGCTCGAGCGCTTCCTGCTGTTCGGCATTGGTCGCAACCTCGCGGTCGAGACGATCCTGCAAACGACCGATCTTGTTCTGGTTTTCGTCGAGCTTGACTTCGGCGCTGCGCGCGCGCTCCTCGGCAGACTTGAGTTCTTCCCGAAGCTGGTCGCGTTCGCTCTTGAGCATGTTGATGGATGTCTTCAAATTCTCGATTTCCGTATCGCGTACAGCCAGGTCGATCTTGCCGCTGTCGATGAAGCCGCCAAGATGCTCGGTCTCGACGCCAAGTGCGGAGATGCGCTTTTCAGCCAGTTCCAGTTCGTCCTGCAGGGCCTGCAGTCTCGTTTCGTTGTCGATGATGGCCTTTTCGCGCTCGGCCAGCTGACCGGCGCGGGCTTCCAGCTCGGCCTCAAGTTCGTGGATCTTGTCAAAGATCGTCGAGTTTTCCGACATGTAGCCGTCGAGCTGGGCGCGCAACTTGTCTGCCATCAACTGGCTGGCAGTTCCCTTCTCGCGTTCGCGACGTACGGCAACGCCGAGCTTGGCATTTTCAGCGGCGTAGGTCGCACGCACCATATCGGCCTGGGCACGCAATTCGACGGCACTGATGGGGACGGTCGCGCGAATGCGATCCTCGGTGAAACGCACGATGCGGCCCTTGATTGCAGGCGCAACAAGCACCGCCACCAGCACCGCTGCCAGAAACCCGAGCGAGAAAAGAAGAATATATTCAATCACAGCGAAGTCACTTTGCCCGGAAACGCGCTGACAGGCGGCTGCTGCCGTTAAAATTCAACTACGTTAAAATACGCGCTGCCCATAAATCGGACAAGTACGGTTCAAAACAATCACAAGACGTGCTTAATTTTGATCAGAAGGGGTTCCAGGTCGGGCGTTCGGTGAACTTGAGATAGCCGACATTCAAGCCAAGACGCGCACCGACACCCGTGTGCACCGGAACGATGACGACGTTCTGGTTGGTCAGCACGGTCATCGAAACGCCGGCAATGAGGTAAGCGGATCCGTTGACGCCGCCAAAGCGGCCGTACATCGACTGCACCGCAGGCAGGTCATAGACGAGCATCATGACACGGCTGCCCTGCCCGCCCCAGTCGATACCCAGCGACGGCCCCTGCCAGTACATCGGATGCTGGCCGGCATTCTTGGTGTAGAGGTTGCCCTCGCCATAGGTCAGGCCGGCAACAAATGCGCCCGAGCCTTCCTGGCCGAGGATATATCCGTTCGGGAGGCCATATTGCGAGAACGCGCGCTCGACCACTTTTGCAAGACCACCAGACGTGCTGCCGAAGAACTTGTTGCCGGTGTCGACGATTTCCTCGACCGTATACTGGCTGGCATCCGCATGGGCGGCGCGATGAGGCACCGCGACCGCTGCCGAAAGAAGGACCGCGGCAAACGCAACGCGCATAGCTGCGAAGAAGTTCAGTTTACGTGACATCGGCGTCCATCCTCCGTTGTATCGCCCTCTTCGCTTCAGCATTGGCTGCGAAAGTCAGCGCGATTATGGCAACATGCCCGGCTTTGTTGTTTCATTTTGTCCGGATCACGTTAACAATCGGTTTACCAAAAGTGTTGTCATTATGGCTTTCGGATGATTCCAAGCATGCAGACCGTACCCGCGCAGGCACAATGTTGAAGCCGGCCGCGCGGAGGACGTATCCAGGAGAGATTGATGGCGAAAAATCCCAACCTTACATTGACGGGCCCGGACCTTGCCGCCTTGCTCTGCAGCCGCGTGTGCCACGACGTGATTTCGCCCGTGGGCGCGATCAACAACGGTCTGGAACTGCTCGATGAAGGCGGCGCAGATGCCGATGCGATGGATCTCATCAGAACGAGCGCTCTCAATGCCTCGGTCCGCCTGAAGTTCGCGCGGCTTGCATTCGGCGCCTCCGGCTCGGTTGGCGCCTCGATCGATACGGGCGAAGCTGAGAAGGCTGCCCGTGACTTTGCAGCCGCTGAAAAGAAGACCGAAGTCTCCTGGAGCGGTCCGCGCGCGATCATTCCCAAGAACCGCGTGAAGCTTCTGCTCAATCTGTTTCTGCTGGCCTATGGCTCGATCCCGCGCGGCGGCAGCGTCGACATCGTTCTGGAAAATCCGGAAACGGACGCGCGCTTCACCCTGACTTCGAAGGGTCGCATGATGCGCATTCCGGCAAAATTCACTGAATTGCACTCCGGCGAAGCGTCCGAGGCGATCGATGCGCATTCGATCCAGCCCTATTACACGATCCTGCTGGCGGACGAATGCAACATGAGGCTCAGCGCAACCGCAACGGGCGAAGAAATCATCTTCGTAGCCGAGCTGGACGTCGCCTGACGCTTCAAATCGACGCAATTCATGGGTTCTTAACCATGGCGGGTAACGGATTGTTACCCGCCATGTTTTATTCTCAAGCCATTGCTTTATCAGGAATTGACCACATGGACCTGTTGATCGTCGAGGAGTCGGACGTCGTACGCAAGGTTGCCAAACGCATTTTGACGGGCCTGAACTTCAAGGTGCTGGAATCTGCAACCGTTAACGACGCCATCGTCAAATGCACCAAGGGCCTTCCGCCCGTCATGATCATTGACGCCGGCATGGAAGGTGCGCTGGAACTGATCACCTTCGTGCGCACCCTGCCCGGCAATGACAAGACACGCGTCTACTACTGCATCGTCGAAGCCGACCTCAAGAAGATGATGGCTGGACGACGCGCAGGCGCCAATGACTTCCTGATGAAGCCATTCGACCGCAAGACCCTCAGCTCGGTCTTCCTCGGCATGGCCAAGGCAGCCTGATCAGCCTTCCACGATACGGCCGCAAACGGCCCCACGCGGCTTGATGCTCAAGGCGCTCAGCACGACCTGTGCGCCTTCGAAGCCGGGCAACGGAACCGGCTGCATCCCGACCAGTTCATCGGGAATGGCTATTTCCTTAGGCTTCTGTCCCAGATTGAAGGCGAAGAACATGGTCTCGCCCTTGCCACGCCGAACGAACGCCAGAACGTCCTTGTCCTCACCGATGAATGCGATATCGCCACCCGTGATCACGGGATTTGCGCGCCGGAATGCCAGCATCTTGCGATAATGCGAAAGCACGGAGTCGCCGTCGCCCTCCTGGCTGCTCACCGCGAGTGTTCGATGTTCGGCCGGAATGGGAAGCCAGGGCTTGGTCGCTGACGTGAAGCCGGCCTGCGGCTGGTCGGCGTCCCACGGCATCGGCGTGCGGCATCCATCGCGCCCCTTGAATGCCGGCCAGAAGCGAATGCCATAGGGATCCTGCAGATCCTCGAACGCGATGTCTGCCTCCGGCAGGCCGAGTTCCTCGCCCTGGTAGAGACAAATGGAGCCTCTAAGGCTCGCAAGAACCGTAACGGCAAGCTTGGCAACCTGCGCCCGCTCGCGCGGATCGGCTGCAAAGCGGCTCGCATGGCGGGTCACATCGTGGTTGGAGAAAGCCCAGCAGACCCACCCGTCCTTCACCTCACGCTCGAAATTCTGCACGCAGCGGCGAATATGCCGTGCCGTGAAATCCGGCCCCAGAAGATCGAACGTGTAGCACATGTGCAGCTTGTCGCCGCCGCCTGTGTAATCTGAAACGGTCTTGAGAGACCGCGCGCCATCGCCTACCTCGCCGACAGAGGTTCGGCCTTCGTAACGATCGAGCAGCGCCCGGAACCGCTTGAGAAATTTGACATTTTCCGGCCGTGTCTTGTCGAACAGGTGCTCCTGCATGCCATAGGGATTGACATCAGGCGCATCGTTGGAGGTCGCGTCTGCATCGGGATAGGCCGGCGGATTGTCCCGCAGGTGCTTGTCATGGAAATAGAAGTTGACCGTATCCAGCCGGAAACCATCGACACCCCGGTCAAGCCAGAACTTGATGGTCGACAGGAGAGCATCCTGAACTTCGGGATTGTGAAAGTTCAGGTCCGGCTGTGAGGTCAGGAAGTTGTGCATGTAGTATTGCTTGCGCACCCCATCCCATTCCCAGGCGGGACCACCAAAAATCGACAGCCAGTTGTTGGGCGCCGTCCCGTCCGGCTTTGGGTCTGCCCACACATACCAGTCGGCTTTGGGATTGTTGCGGCTGGACCGGCTCTCCTTGAACCAGTCGTGCTGGTCAGAAGTGTGTGAAATCACCTGGTCGATGATCACTTTCAGGCCGAGGCGGTGGGCCTGTTCCAGAACAGCGTCGAAATCCTTCAGGGTGCCGAACAGAGGATCGACGTCGCAATAGTCCGAAACGTCATAGCCCATGTCCGCCATGGGCGACTTGAAGAACGGCGAAAGCCAGATGGCGTCCACGCCGAGAAACGCGATATGCCCGAGGCGCTGGGCAATCCCCTTGAGATCACCGGAGCCGGCGCCGGTCGTATCCTGGAATGATCGCGGATAGACCTGATAAATCGCCGCACCACGCCACCAATCTGCGGATGCGGATCGCCCGGTCACCGGTTTCTGCATGCACGAACTCCCCTATTTCCCCGAAACAATTCTTGCGGACCGTGACAGAGGTTTGTCAACGACTGATCTTGAAATGGGTGAAGCATATTTCATGCCGGATCCATTGTTATATGCACATCACATTCTCCAGCCATCATAAGGCCATACCTGATTCCGGGGTCGACCTTATGAAGAAGATTACCATCGTGACGGATGCGTGGCGTCCACAGGTCAACGGCGTCGTCCGCTCCATCGAATACACGATCGCCGAACTGACACGGATGAATGTCGAGGTGGCGCTCGTGACACCGCAGATGTTCTCGAGCGTACCCTGCCCGACCTATCCTGAAATCAGGTTGGCATTTGCCAAGCCTGGCCGCGTTTCCGGCATCCTGCAGGCTCAGGAACCGACCTATGTGCATATCGCCACGGAAGGACCACTTGGTCTGTCTGCACGGCGCTGGTGCCTGAAAAATCGCAAGCCGTTTTCGACGAGCTATCACACCCGCTTCCCGGAATATGTTTCTGCGCGATGGCCCATTCCGCAGTCTCTGCTCTACGCATTCATTCGTCGGTTCCACAATGCGGGCAATGTCTGCATGGTTGCGACCGAAAGTCTGGAAAGCGAACTGGCGGGCAAGGGTTTCAAGAACCTGCACCGCTGGACACGCGGCATCGACGCAGACCTCTTTCAGCCCCAGCCGCAGCAGGATCGTCCTTTTGGCCTGCAGCGTCCCATCTTCATGACGGTGGGCCGGGTGGCAGTGGAAAAGAACCTGCCGGCGTTTCTCGATCTCGATCTTCCGGGATCGAAAGTGGTGGTCGGCGACGGTCCTGCTCGTGCGGACCTCGAGGCCCGCTATCCAAACGTCCACTTCACGGGGCTTAGAACCGGCGAGGCACTCGCCGAAACCTATGCACAGGCAGACGTTTTCGTGTTTCCCTCGAAGACCGACACGTTCGGCAACACAATTCTTGAAGCGCTGGCCTCCGGCGTTCCGGTTGCCGCCTATCCCGTCACGGGCCCCGGCGACATTCTGAAAGGTCAGGAGCGCGCCGGTGTGACACACGAAGATTTGCGAACCGCAGCACTTTCTGCGCTGAAATGCTCGCGATCAGCTGCCCGCGCATTGGCCGAGAGCTATAGCTGGCAGGCAGCGACGCGGCAGTTCTGGGACAATGCCGTTCATGCCAACGAGGGCAAGGTCGTGACGCAAAAGCGGCGCTTCGAGCGGATAACCCGCCGGAAACTGCTCAATCCCCTCATCTGAAAACAAGCGCTGTCAACGCTTCTTCTTGCGACCTTCAAACGGGTTCGACGACGCGCGATAGTGTACGCGGATCGGCACGCCGGGCATGTCGAAATCCTTGCGCAGACCGTTGATCAGATAGCGCGTATAGCTTTCCGGTACGGATTCCGGCCTCGTGCAGGAAATCATGAAGCCCGGCGGGCGAGCCTTTACCTGCGTCATGTACTTCAGCTTGAGACGGCGACCTGAAACGGCCGGTGGCGGATGCTGGGTCGTCTGCTCGTCGAGCCAACGGTTGAGGCGAGCCGTCGAAATGCGACGGTTCCAGACCTTGTCCGTGTCGATGATCGACTGCATCAGGCGTTCAAGACCGTCGCCCGTCTGGCCGGAAACAGTGACGGCACGGATGCCGCGCGCCTGCGGCAGCAGGCGTTCGGTCTTTTCGCGCAGATCGGCGAGCAAGGCCTGCCGGTCGTCGATCATGTCCCATTTGTTGAAGGCGAGGACGCAGGCACGGCCTTCGCGCAGCACCAGGTCAGCGATGTGGAGATCCTGCTTTTCAAACGGGATCGTCGCGTCAAAGACAACGACCACGGTTTCCGCGAACTTGATGGCACGCAGCGTATCTGCGACCGAAAGCTTCTCCAGCTTTTCCTGCACCTTCGACTTGCGGCGCATGCCGGCGGTGTCGAACAGGCGGATCGTGCGTCCACGCCATTCCCAATCAACGGAAATGGAATCGCGCGTGATACCGGCCTCAGGCCCGGTCAGCAGACGTTCCTCGCCGAGGTAGCGGTTGATCAGCGTCGACTTGCCCGCATTCGGTCGTCCGACAATGGCCACACGAAGCGGCTTGGTGTCGTCGTAAGCCGGCTCGATCTCATCTTCATCATCGAGATCTGTGTCGGTGGGAGCAAGATCGATATCCGTCTCGGCCTCGTCGACCTCCGGCGGGAAGGCGACGTCCTCGCCAATCGCCGCGACAATAGCGTCACGCAGGTCATGAAGACCCTGGCCGTGTTCAGCCGAAATTGCCACCGGCTCGCCGAGTCCGAGCGTAAAGGCGTCGTAATAGCCGCCATCGGAGCCGCGTGCTTCCGACTTGTTGGCAACCAGAACGACAGGCTTGCCGCGGCGTCTCAGCACTTCGGCAAAGGCGTTATCGTGCGGTGTCAGGCCCATCTTGGCGTCGACCACGAAGAGCGTCATGTCGGCTTCATCCATCGCGGCTTCTGTCTGTGCGCGCATGCGTCCCTGCAGCGTATCGGGGCCGCTTTCTTCGAGACCTGCGGTATCGATGATCGTGAAGCGCAGGTCGTCCAGCCGCGCGTCACCGGGACGACGGTCGCGGGTCACACCCGGCGTGTCATCGACAAGCGCAAGCTTCTTGCCAACCAGTCGGTTGAAAAGCGTGCTCTTGCCCACATTGGGGCGTCCGACGATTGCGACCTTGAAGCTCATGATACTCGTTTTCCCGATCAGGCCTTGCCGTCAGCGGCAATCAGATCCAGCATGATCTGGGCCCGGTGACCGACATTGACCGGCGTTGCCTGATCATTGGCGATGGCCTGGAACCAGTCCTTGGCCTGCTTGAAGTTGCCGTTCTTAAACGCAGAAAGGCCAAGCACTTCGCGTGCCGAATGGCGCATCGCGTTCTGTGCGTCCGTCAGTTCTTCGACCTCGGCTGCAACGGCGTCATACTTCGCATCATCGATCATCAGCCATGCCGCGCGCAGCTTGGCCACATTGCGGATCGCATCAGGTTCGGACGTATCCTTGCCAATGGTATCGAATGCCTGGACTGCTCCCTTGGGGTCCTTTTCCGACAACAGGGTTGCCGCGCGCATGCGTGCAAGAACCGGATAGTTGCCGAAACCGTCCTTCTCGAGCTTCTGGAAAGCGGCAAGCGCATCGTCGGTCTTGCCTTCCGACGCGAGCTTCATGGCAGACAGGAATTCATCACCGGAGGCCGAAGCCTTCGTGTCGGACCAATACTGGTATCCGCGATAGCCGGCAGTGCCGATGATGATGGCAACGGCGACAATCGCGATCAGGAGGCCATACTGCCTCCAAAGAGCTTTCATCTGGTCGGAACGCAGTTCCTCATTGACCTCGCGGATAAAGCTATCGTTCTCATTCGTCATTTCATGTCTTCCGGCGGCTGTTTTCTGGCGGGCCTTCTACCCGATTTTTCCATGCTTGTAAGAAAAATGTTTCACATCGCAATTCCGGCGGCCGCAAGCGGTGATACGCCAATGAGAGCCATGTGCAGGTACATGACGATCGCACCATAGACGATCAGGCCTGTCACGATGGAAAGCACGTCATACTTCACCGAGACAAAGCTGCGCGTCACAACCTCGCCGGCACGCTCGCGACGCTTGGCGGATATGCGCAACACCACGGCCCAGGCGAGAAACGCGACGAAGACCAGAACGGCATTCGACATGCCGAAGGCCAGCAGATGCGCAAGCGCCCAGACTTTGACAGCAGTGATCAGCGGATGCTTGACCCAAACGGCAATCTTGCCTGCAGGAAACACCGAGGCCATGGCCAGAATGACCGCAATCAGCATCAGGGTCAGCGTGATGTGGATCAGGAACTGCGGGGACGAATAAAGCAATGTGGCGTCCGCTTGCGACCAGCCGAATGCGTAGATCAGCAGCACGAGGGTCGCGATTGAAAGCACCGAATAGACGCCGCGAAAAGCATTCAGACCCAGGCTGGAGATCAGGGATTGGCGCAGGCCCGGCGCAACGATCCTCAGCGAATGCAGCGCGAGGAACAGGACCAGTGAAACGGCGAGCAAGACCATGGTGACCCCCTGGGGATTTCCGGACAGCGCTCTGCGCGCGCGCCCGGGATTTCGACGGCATGAGATGAAAACGGGCGGACCGCATGACGCCGCCCGCCCTAGTTAATCAGATACAGCCTATTTCAGCCATTTGCCAGAGCGGAACGATGCCGCAGGACTATCAGGCTTCGTAGCCCCCAGACTGCATGAATTCGATATCGATCTGCGGCATCGGCTCATCGTTGATCGCAGCTTCGAAGGAACGAAGGCGCTTGTAGATGGAAAGCAGTTCGACAATCGTCGTCCATGAGTTGACAAGGTACTGGAACGAGCTGCGCACCTGATCGAACACGTTGCTGATCTGGGTCATCAGACCAAGTGTCAGCTTGCCCGCGACAATCGACGGCACCAGCACGATCAGGCTGAAGAGATTGTCGGCCTGCAGATAGAAGATGCGGGCGACGTTGAAATACATGTAGTGGAAATAGAGCCGGAAGTAGTTCTTGCGAACATTGTCGTAGAGCTCCTTTACCGTTGGTGGCTGCGCGCGGTTGATGTCGTCCTCGCCGTAGACGAGTTCCTTGCGGTAGGAGGCTTCAACGCGCTGGTTGCGGAATTCCAGACCCGGCAGCTTGATCCCGACCAATGCCAGAAAGGCCGTGCCGAAGGCGGACCAGAAGATGGCAGCCCAGACCAGCGCATGCGGGATGTTGCCAATGATCGGCAGTTCGGTGATGTCCTTGCCGATGGTGAAGAGAACCGGCAGGAAGGCAATCAGCGTCATGACCGCGCTGACGAGGCTTGCGCCGAGGTCCTCGACGGTCGTCGAGAAGCGCATTGTGTCTTCCTGCACGCGCTGTGAGGCCCCTTCGATGGTGCGCAGGCGCGGCCAGTTTTCCATGTAGTATTCATTCATCGCCGTGCGCCAGCGGAAGATCCAGTGGCTGACGAAGAAGCGGCTGATCACACCCACTGTGATGGCGACGAAGGCGATGCCGGCAAAACCCAGCATGCCCATGTAGAGCTGCTCGGCAGTGACAGAGCCGGGCTTGCCCAGTGCGCTCTGGATCAGGTCATAGAAGGGCCCGTACCAGGCATTGATCGCTACGCTGACCTGAACGTTGAAATAAGTGACGAAGATGATCAGCGCACTGCCCCAGACCGACCAGGCCTGCCACCGGTGCGGACTGAAGACGCGCCAGCCAAGGCCGAACAGCCCTATGACCACGACGTAATAAATATAAAACCAGAGGAATGGCGTGGACCAGAAGACAGAGACGCCGATCGGCGCTTCCTGCCCCTGCGCAAGCGGCGGCAAGCCTATCCTCGCGCCCAGATCCCGCAAACCGGCGTACCAAAGCAGAACAGCAAGAGCGGTCCAGACGATTGCGGATATGAAAAACGGTTTTGGCTTTGGGAAAAAGGATAGAAACACGGGCAGATCAACTTTCTGTCTTGTTCAGCCATTGCGAGAGTAAATTGTTTTGGCGGAAACTATGTCAATCCAGCGGCAGCAGCAATGACCCGTGGCTTTGTGACACAATTGTAAGCTGGAATGATACTCAAAACCGTACAGCCAATACCCGATCGGGCGTTGAGTACAATCTATTCGGCCAGCGTGAGCACCAGAGGACCGTTCTTCGTCACCACGATCGTGTGCTCGAACTGCACAGTCAGCGCCTTCGGGGAAGAGAAGAGCGTCCAGTCATCCTTGCGTCCGTCTTCCGCATAAAGCCCGCCAAGCGACAGGAATGGCTCGACCGTAAAGACGAGCCCTTCTTCCATGATCCGGGTCTCGTCCGGATCCGGCCAGGTCGATATTTCGGTCGGCTCTTCGTGCAGCGAACGGCCGACACCATGGCTCGCAAGATTCTGGATCAGCGTATAGCGGTTCTTGCGCGCGAACTCGCCGATGGCGTTGCCGATGGATGCGAGCTTCGCGCCTGTGCGCACCTGATTGAGCCCGACCCACAGCGCGCGCTTGCCATCGCGCACCAGACGCGAGGTCCTGGCCGGCACGTCGCCGACCGCAAAGGACGAACCGGTGTCGCCAAAGAATCCGTCCTTGACGGCGGATACGTCGATGTTGACCAGATCACCCGCCTTGATGACACGGGAACCCGGAATGCCGTGCGCGACTTCCTCGTTGACGGAAATGCAGGTCGCACCGGGAAACTGATAGCAGACTTCGGGTGCCGACTGTGCCCCTTCCCTGTCCAGAAAGGCGCGGCCGATGTCATCGAGCTCTTTCGTGGTCATGCCGGGCTGCATGGCCTCGCTCATGATCTTGACCGCCTGCGCGCAGATGCGGCCGATAGTTTTAAGCTTTTCGAGTTCGTCTTCGGTCGAGATGATCATGCGGCGCGGCCTTTCTACCAGACCGCCGGATTGCCCCGATCCTTACCCCTCCGTCAACGCCTTTCTGACGAGCGGTGCAACTTTCGTTCCGTAGAGCTCGATAGCGCGCATCAACTGGTCATGCGGAACCAGCCCGATCGCCATCTGCAAGAGGAAGCGGCTGTTCTTGCATATGCGGTGATGCGCAATGATCTTTTCCGCCAGCACCTCCGGGCTTCCCAGGAAGATCGCGCCGTTCGGCCCGATCGACTGGTTGAAATGCGATCGGGTCATGGGCATGAAGCCACGCTCGCGGCCAATGCGGTTCATCACCTCCGCCTGCGGACCGTAGAACTGCTCGGCGGCAAGTTCAGTCGTGTCGGCCACAAAACCATGCACGTTGATCGAAGTTGGCAGGGTTGCGGGATCACGGCCGACCCGGCGCGCGGTTTCGCGGTAGAGCTCGAAGAGCGGCGCAAAGCGGCGTGGTTCACCACCGATGATGGCGAGCGCCAGCGGCAGGCCGTGATAGGCGGCACGCGCGACCGAATTCGGTGTACCACCGACCGCGATCCACAATGGCAGCGGATCCTGAACCGGACGCGGATAGACAGGCAGACCGGCGATGGGCGCGCGTGTTTCGCCCGTCCAGCTCACCTTTTCATTGTCGCGGATCTTCATGAGAAGATCGAGCTTCTCTTCAAAAAGCTTGTCGTAGTCATCGAGGTCAAAGCCGAAGAGCGGAAAGGATTCGATGAAGGACCCTCGCCCCGCCATGATCTCGGCCCTGCCCTTCGAGAGCAGATCAACGGTCGTAAACTGCTGGAACACGCGCACCGGATCATCGGAACTCAGAACAGATACCGCACTCGTCAACCGAATGCGCTTCGTCTTGACTGCTGCAGCGGCCAGCAGCGTTGCCGGGCTTGAGGCCATGTAATCGGGACGATGATGCTCGCCGAGGCCAAAGACATCGAGACCGACCTGATCCGCAAGCTCGATCTCGGCGATCAGTTCCTCAGCGCGCCGCGCTGCAGCCTCACCCTTGTTCGGTGCGTTGGGGTCAACGTCGGCAAATGTGTAAAGGCCAAGTTCCATGGCAAAGTCCTTCAGAGTGGCGCGCGGCAGAGGTGGTTGACGGATGATCTATTCTGTCACGTGCACAACGCAAAGCGCCAACGGCAATGACACAGTGTTCACGCCCAACGATGAGATATAACCAGTATCAGCTCAGAGTGCGTTTGACAGCGTCTTTCCAGCCCTTGATCTTGTCGCTGCGGGTCTTTGCATCCATCGCCGGTTCAAAGCAACGATCGCGCGCCCATGCTTTGGCAAAGCCCACGCGGTCCGGCCACACACCGGCGCGGGAGCCCGCAAGCCATGCAGCACCGAAAGCCGTCGTTTCCAGAACGACAGGCCGGTCGACCGGCGCATCGAGAATGTCGGATAGCCGCTGCATCGTCCAGTCGGAGGCGACCATGCCGCCATCGACCCTCAGCACCGTAGTGCCCTCATGGCCCTTCCAGTCACGCTTCATGGCATCAAGCAGATCACCCGTCTGGTAGCAGACGGCCTCGAGTGCCGCGCGGGCAAACTCCGCAGGGCCCGTATTCCGGGTCATGCCATAGATGGCGCCGCGGGCATCCGGATCCCAATGCGGCGCGCCAAGCCCTACGAACGCGGGAACGAGATAGACGTCCTGCCCCGGGTCGGCAGAGGCCGCCAGATCACCGGTTTCCGAGGCTGACTTGATCATCTTCAGCCCGTCACGCAGCCATTGTACAGCTGCGCCAGCAATGAAGATCGATCCTTCCAGCGCGTAGGTCGTTTCGCCATCCAGGCGATAGGCAATCGTCGTGAGCAGGCGGTTCTTCGAACGAACCATATCCGGACCCGTGTTCAGAAGCGCGAAGCATCCGGTGCCATAGGTCGACTTCATCATGCCCGGCTCGAAGCAGGCCTGCCCGATGGTTGCGGCCTGCTGATCGCCGGCGACGCCAAGAATCGGCACCTCGGCCCCGAGAACCGACTTGTCCGTGATGCCGAAGTCAGCCGCACAATCCTTGACTTCAGGCAGCATGGCCGCCGGAACCCGCAGGATTTCGAGCAGTTCATCGTCCCAGGCATTGTCGGCAATATTGAAGATGAGGGTGCGCGACGCATTCGTCGCGTCGGTCACGAAGCTCTTGCCGCCGGTCAGCCGCCAGATCAGGAACGTATCAATGGTGCCGAAGCAAAGTTCGCCCTTGGCCGCGCGGGCGCGCGCTCCCTTGATGTTTGACAGCAACCAGGAAAGCTTGGTGCCGGAAAAATAGGGATCGAGAAGCAGGCCGGTCTTGCGTGTGAATACGCGTTCAAGATTCTGTTTCTTGAGCTTCGCGCAATAGGACGCAGTGCGCCGGTCCTGCCACACGATGGCATTGTGGATAGGCTTGCCTGTCTCGCGATCCCAGACGACCACGGTCTCGCGCTGATTGGTGATACCGATGGCGGAGAGATCTGCTGCCGTGATTCCCGCAGCCTTCAAGGCCGTCTTGATCGACCAGAGGACGCTTTCCCAGATGGCTTCCGGATCATGCTCCACCCAGCCCGATGCAGGGTATATCTGCGGGAATTCCTGCTGCCCCGAACCAGCAATGCGCATCGACTTGTCGAAGACAATCGCTCTGCTTGATGTTGTTCCCTGATCGATCGCCAGCACGAATCCAGACACGACATCCTCCCAACGGTTATTTTGCTCAATATGAAACCGAAACGAACCTTAAATGCAATCAAAACGCAAGCGCCATTTCGCCTGTTCAAAAATGGCATTGCAAGGTCACTCGATCATGGATTAGCCTTTACGTCTGTTGTGTTGCGAACTGCAACAGCGGAAGTACCTAGCAGACCGCCAAGGCCCCGCCTCAAAGGTATTGATCCGGAGTGATAAGCGCCAGATGCAGCAAATCCGATTCGTTTTGAATGACGATGTCGTGGTCATCGACAGTATTGCGCCAACGACAACGCTTCTTGACTGGCTGAGAGAAACCCGCCGCCTGACCGGAACCAAGGAAGGCTGCGGCGAAGGCGACTGCGGCGCCTGCACCGTTCTGGTCGGAAAGATCGTCGGCGATGAACTGGTTTATCACAGCGTCAACGCATGCATTCGTTTTGTTCCGTCACTTTCGGCAACGCATGTCGTGACGATTGAACATCTGGCGGGCAAGGACGGCGTGCTGACGCCGATCCAGCAGGCCATGGTCGACTGTCATGGCTCCCAGTGCGGTTTCTGCACGCCCGGCATCATCATGTCGCTTTACGCGCTGCTCATGCGCAACCCATCGCCGGACCGCGCCGCCATTGCCAAGTCACTGCAGGGAAATCTTTGCCGCTGCACGGGTTACGAGGCGATCTTCAACGCGGTGGAAGCTGCAACGCTGTTGCTGACTTCAGCCAGCCCGGACAGACTGGCCAGCCAGCGCGCCCGCATCGTGGAAACACTGACACAGCTGAAACCAAAGCGCACGATCCGCATCTATCACGGCCAGCAACGCTCCATCATTCCCTATGATCTCGATGAGCTCGCACAGGCCTATGCCACCGAGCCGAATGCAGTCATCGTTGCCGGCGCGACAGACGTCGGGCTTTGGGTCACCAAACAGATGCGGCAGTTTTCACCGGTCATTTTCATCAACCACCTCGCCGACCTGCAAAAGATCACCGAAGACGAGAACGGCCTGCGGCTTGGCGCGGTCGTCAGCTACACCCGTGCTGACGACGTGCTGGCGAAGCATTTCCCAGCTTTCGGCAAGCTGCTCGACCGCATTGGTGGCCAGCAGGTTCGCAACATGGGCACCATCGGTGGCAACGTGGCGAACGGTTCGCCGATCGGCGACACGCCGCCTGCCCTGATCGCGCTGGATGCGCAGTTGCACCTGCGTTCAACCTCCGGACAGCGAACCCTGCCTCTCGAAAACTACTTCATCGAGTATGGCAAGCAGGACCGTGCAGCAGGCGAATTCGTGGAAGCGCTCACCATCCCCTATCTGCGCGAGGGCGACCGTTACGCAATCTACAAGATTTCAAAGCGGCGAGACGAAGACATCTCCGCTCTCTGCGGCGCCTTCAAGCTGGCCCTTGACGAACACGGCAATGTTGCATCGATCAGGATCGCTTTTGGTGGCATGGCAGGCACGCCGAAGCGGGCGCGCGAAACCGAAGCCATACTGCTCGGCAAGCCATGGACGGAACAAACAGTCGCGGCCGCGCGGGAAGCAATTGCCATGGACTACCAGCCCTTGAGCGACTGGCGCGCAACCAGCGCCTACCGGCTTCTGTCCGCCCAGAACCTTTTGACACGGTTCTATCTTGAGACGACCGGAGAAAGAGCCTCGCTCGAACAGCCGGCCATGCTGGAGGCTGGCGAATGAACAAGATGGACACGGAATTCAAGGCCGAAATCAACGGGCGTCTTCACGCTGACCGGCGTCACGACTCTGCGCATAAGCATGTCAGTGGCACTGCCGAATATATTGACGACATTCCCGAACCCGCAGGTCTGCTGCACGCCGCAATCGGCATGACGGATCGGGCCCATGCCCGTATCCTGAGCATGGACCTTTCCGGTGTGCGCGAATATCCCGGCGTCGTTGCGGTCCTGACCGCCGAGGACTTTCCGGTCAATGACATCAGCTCGGCCCACAAGCATGATGAGCCCGTTCTGGCGCATGATATGGTCGAGTTTCATGGCCAGCCGGCCTTTGCGGTGATCGCCGAAACGCGCGCGGCGGCGCGCCATGCAGCCCGCCGTGCACGCATTGAATATGAAGACTTGCCGCATGTTCAGACGGTGGCAGAAGCGCGAGCTGCGGGTGGCAAGCTGGTGACCGAACCGCTGACGCTGAGGCGCGGGGATGCCGATGCTGCGCTGTCCTCCGCACCGCGCCGCCTCAAAGGCACGATGGAAATCGGCGGCCAGGAGCATTTCTATCTCGAGGGCCACATCTCGATAGCCATTCCAGGCGAAGACGATGAGATGACCATCTGGTGCTCGACCCAGCACCCCTCCGAAATCCAGCACATGGTCGCCCATGTTCTGGAAACCCCCTGCAATGCCATCACGGTCAATGTCCGTCGCATGGGCGGCGGGTTTGGCGGCAAGGAAACGCAAGGCAATCAATTCGCGGCAATTGCCGCCGTCGCCGCCCGCAAATTGCGGCGCGCCGTCAAGCTGCGCCTTGACCGAGACGAAGACATGACCGCGACCGGCAAGCGGCACGATTTCGTCGTCGATTACGAGCTCGGCTATGACGAAGAAGGCCGCGTGCTCGGCGTAAAGGCGGAATTCGCTGCACGCTGCGGCTTTTCGGCAGACCTTTCCGGCCCGGTCACCGACCGCGCGCTGTTCCACGTCGATAACGCCTATTTCTACCCGCACGTCGAAGTGAAGTCGCTGCCGCTGAAGACGAACACGGTTTCCAACACCGCATTCCGCGGTTTCGGTGGACCGCAAGGTTGTGTCGGCGCTGAACGCTTCATGGAAGAAATCGCCTATGCGCTCGGCAAGGATCCGCTCGATGTGCGCAAGCTGAACTTCTACGGCGAGCCTGGCTCCGATCGCGTTCTGACCCCTTACCACCAGACGGTGGAAGACAATGTGATGCCGCGACTAGTCGACGAGCTTGAGCAGACCTCGGACTATCGCAAGCGTCGCGCCGAGATCATCGAGTTTAACAAGACCAGCCGGGTCATCAGGCGCGGGATTGCGCTGACGCCGGTCAAGTTCGGCATTTCCTTCACCATGACGGCCTTCAACCAGGCAGGTGCACTCGTGCATGTCTATCAAGATGGCTCGATCCACCTGAACCATGGCGGCACCGAAATGGGCCAGGGGCTTTATACGAAGGTCGCTCAGGTCATCGCCGATTGCTTCCAGGTCGACCTCGACCTCGTGAAGATCACCGCAACGACAACCGGCAAGGTGCCGAACACGTCTGCGACCGCCGCCTCCTCGGGAACGGACCTGAACGGTATGGCAGCCTATGATGCTGCGCGGCAGATCAAGGAGCGACTGGTCGCGTTTGCTGCCGAAAAATGGAAAGTCTTGCCCTCGGATATCGAGTTCCTGCCGAACCGCGTTCGCGTCGGCGGCGAGGTCATCCCCTTCCCCGACTTCATCAATCAGGCCTACTTCGCCCGCGTGCAGCTGTCGGCGGCGGGCTTCTACAAGACACCGGAAATCCACTGGAACCGTGCAACGGGCCGCGGGCGTCCATTCTACTATTACGCCTATGGGGCCTCGGTTTCCGAAGTCTCTGTCGACACGCTGACGGGAGAATACATCGTCAATCGTGTCGATGTGCTGCACGATGTCGGCCACTCGCTCAATCCGGCCATCGACAGGGGCCAGGTGGAAGGCGGCTTCATTCAGGGCATGGGTTGGCTGACGACCGAGGAACTCTGGTGGGACGCAAAGGGCAGGCTCCGCACTCATGCGCCCTCGACCTACAAGATCCCGCTGGCTTCGGACAAACCCGAGATCTTCAATGTTCGGCTGGCAGAATGGTCAGTCAACAAGGAGCCCACCATCGGCCGATCGAAAGCCGTTGGCGAGCCGCCTCTGGTTCTGCCGGTCTCGGTTGTCGAAGCACTGTCGATGGCCGTTGCGAGCGTTGCGGATTACCGTGAATGCCCGCGCCTCGACACGCCCGCAACACCCGAAAGGGTGCTGATGGCCATTGAGCGGCTCAAGGTCAGGTAAAGGGGAGAAAGGTGATGGCAACTGATCTGCTTGCCGCCTTTCTTCAATCCGCTGACCCTATGGTGATGATCGAGGTTTCGAGGGCAAGGGGGTCCACGCCGCGTGAAGCCGGCGCCTTCATGCTCGTCACTGCCAAGGGGTCTGCCGGCACGATTGGTGGCGGACAGCTCGAATACATGGCGATGGACCACGCGCGCGCCCTGCTCGCCGGGCGGGCGAAAGACCTTTTCCTGTCGATACCGCTCGGCCCTGAGATCGGTCAATGCTGCGGTGGCCGGGTGGATGTCGGCTTCGCTTTGGTGGACGACCGGCTGAAGAAAGAGCTCGCGGAACGGCTTAGACGTGAAGAGGCCCTGTTTCCATCGGTCTATCTGTTTGGTGCGGGGCATGTCGGGCTCGCACTCGTGCGCTCGCTCTCGCTTCTTCCGCTCCATCTCACGGTAATCGAAACACGGCAGGAAGAAGTCGACACCCTGCCGGCGGGCGCCGAAGCGCGTCTTGTCGCCATGCCCGAGGCGGAAGTCGCAGGCATTGCGCCCGGCAGTGCGGTCATCATCCTGACCCACGACCATGCGCTGGACTTTCTGATTGCCGCCGAAGCGCTTGCCCGGACCGACCTGGCCTATGTGGGCATGATCGGGTCTGCAACAAAGCGGGCAACCTTTGCCAGCTGGCTGAAAAGCCAGGCGCCGAACGCTGACATTGCACGACTGACACTGCCGATCGGCGGCCCGTTGAAGGACAAGCGGCCGGAGGTCATCGCAGCCTTGACTGCAGCGGAGGTCCTGACGGCGCTCACCGCGAACCAAAGCAAATCTGTCCGGCCAGCTCCCAAAGCCGGTCAATCGATGGGAACGTCAAAATAAGATGGGGCAGCCTGAACTGCCCCTTTCCTTCGCCACGGGAATTTCCCAATGTGAGCGCGGGAGAGAAAGGACACTGAATGTACGAATACGCCATTGTCTGGGAATGGTTGGCCTTTGCCGCAAGGTGGCTTCATGTCATCACCGGCATCGCCTGGATCGGATCCTCTTTCTACTTCATTGCGCTGGACCTGGGCCTGCGCAAGGCGCCTCACCTTCCCCCCGGAGCCTATGGCGAGGAATGGCAGGTTCACGGCGGTGGCTTCTATCATATCCAGAAGTATCTGGTGGCGCCCGCAGCCATGCCGGAACATCTGACGTGGTTCAAATGGGAAAGCTATGCCACGTGGCTGTCGGGCTTCCTCATGCTTTGCATCGTCTATTATGGCGGCGCGGATCTTTTTCTCGTCGATCACCATGTCCTCGACATCCCGGCATGGCAGGCAATCCTGATCTCTCTGGCGTCGTTGACTTTCGGCTGGCTGATCTATGACACGCTCTGCAAATCGCCGATCGGCAAGAGCACCTGGGGCCTCATGATCCTGCTCTACGTCGCGCTGGTCGCCATGGCCTGGGGCTATACGCAAGTCTTCACCGGCCGCGCCGCCTTCCTGCATCTTGGCGCGTTCACCGCCACGATCATGTCCGCCAACGTCTTCATGGTCATCATTCCGAACCAGAAGATCGTCGTCGCCGACCTCATTGCAGGGCGAACACCGGACCCGAAATATGGCGTCATTGCCAAGCAGCGTTCGCTTCACAACAACTACCTGACGCTGCCGGTCCTGTTCTTCATGCTGTCGAACCACTATCCGCTGGCTTTCGGCACGAAGTACAACTGGATCATCGCCTCGCTGGTCTTCCTTATGGGCGTCACGATCCGCCACTGGTTCAACACGCTGCATGCGCGCAAGGGCAAGCCGCACTGGACCTGGCTGGTGACGGCGCTCATTTTCATCGTCATCATGTGGCTGTCCACGGTTCCCAAGATCCTGGGTGGCGGCGAGAACGATACGTCCATGGCTCCCGCGTTTCAGAAGTTCGCAGCCAATGAGCATTTCAATGCCGCCAAGGACGTCGTGCAGACGCGATGCATGATGTGCCATGCCGCCGAGCCGGCCTTTGAAGGCATTGCGCGCCCGCCCAAGGGCGTAATGTTTGATACCGATCAGCTGATCGCATCTCATGCCCGCGAAATCTACATTCAGGCGGGCCGTGCCCACGCCATGCCGCCAGGCAACGTTACGGAAATCACCCCCGACGAGCGCAAGCTGCTGGTCGCATGGTATGAAAGCGCCCTTCAGACGAGGGCAACACAATGACGGCTCTGCTTCTGCGCGGCCGCGTACTGAGCTTCCTCAGGGCGCCTGACGGCATCGCTGACACCGGCGCATACCTCTACGAAGAAGACGGTGGCATCCTGATTTCGGACGGCAAGGTGCAGTCGGTCGGTGGCTATTCCGACGTGCGCGGCAAGGCGCCGGAAGGCACGGAAACTGTCGATCACCGACCGCATCTCATCATGCCCGGCTTCATCGATACGCACCTGCATTTCCCGCAGATGCAGGTCATCGGCTCCTATGCGCCGAACCTGCTGGAATGGCTGAATACCTACACATTCGTGGAAGAGCAGCGCTTCGCGGACGCCGCACATTCCGCGCGCATTGCCACGCATTTCTTCGATGAGATGGTGCGCCACGGCACAACGACGGCCGTCGCCTACTGCTCTGTACACAAGACTTCAGCCGACGCCTTCTTTGCCGAAAGCATGAAGCGCAACATGCGCATGGTGGCCGGCAAGGTCATGATGGACCGTAACGCGCCGGAAGCGCTGACCGACACGGCACAAAAGGGCTATGACGAAACGAAGCAGGTCATTGCCGACTGGCATGGCAAGGGCCGCAACCACGTCGCAATCAGCCCTCGCTTCGCCATCACCTCGACACCGGAGCAGATGGAGGCCTCGGGCGCACTCGCGCGCGCGTTTCCTGACCTCCACATCCAGACGCACCTGTCGGAAAACCTCGACGAAATCCGCTTCGCCTGCGAACTCTATCCTGCCGCAAAGGATTACACCGACATCTATGAGATGTACGGGCTGATGGGGCCTCGCACCCTTTTCGGTCATGCAATCCATCTGTCGGAGCGCGAGATGGATGCGATGAGCGAGGCAGGCGGCATCGCCGTCCACTGCCCGACATCCAACCTCTTTCTTGGATCCGGCCTGTTTCCGCTGCGCGCCATGACGCGCAGGAAGAAGCCCGTGCGCACAGCAGTCGCCACCGACATCGGCGGCGGCTCGTCCTATTCGATGCTGCGCACGCTGGATGAGGCTTACAAGATCCAGCAGTTGCAGAGTGAACGCCTCAATCCATTGGAAAGCTTCTACTGGATGACCCGCGGGAATGCGGAGGCACTCTCGCTGGAGACGCATATCGGCTCCATCGCGCCCGGTATGGACGCCGATCTCGTCGTTCTCGACATGCGCTCGACGCCGGCCATGAAATTGAAGGCGGAGATAGTCTCAACGCTGGCGGAGGAGCTTTTCCTGCTCCAGACGATGGGTGACGACCGCGCCATCGCTGAGACCTATGTGGCCGGCAAGGTCGCGAAAAGCAATCTCGAACAGGTTATCTGAGAACCCGCTCGGAACACTAAACCCTCATGACAAAACGCCGCGCGATCACATGACCGCGCGGCGTTTTGCTTGCCGCACTGTGCTTGCGGTGCAAGCCCTCAGGTCACGTCACCCATGGCTTAGAGCATAATCCGACCGGAGTGAAACGAGGATCGACAGGATTATGCTTCCAACAAAAAGACTTGGAGCGCAGCTCTGATCCAATCAGAGCTGCGCTCTAAGATCGCCGGTGCCTGTGCATTTCCGGCACGTGGGCCGACCCACGTTCGTTGCTCGAAGAACGTCGCGCGGTTCTATTTTTCCGTATCGAAACAACCAGAGTATAGCCGAAGAACATCGACTATGACCGGCAGGGCCGCGATATCGAGCAATACTCAAGATTGTATCAACAATTGAGAGAAGCCCCCTAAATGTCAGAAATCATGCGATTTTTCCGTATGGCCAAGCCCGCAGTCAACGGAATTAAGCATATCCGTTATACTTACTCAGTTAGGTTAATTTTTGGTTTATGTTGAAAACAACGCATGTATAAACGATTGATGCCCCCAGAAAATACACGCAATAGGGGGCTACTATGCGTAAAATTTTATCTATTATGGCAGCAGTATCTATCGCATCACCTGTATACGCGCTGCCGAGACTCGACGGAAATGCTATTACTGGCGGAAATATTGAAGGCGCAGCCAGCAAGAGTCTGAAGAATGCGCTTGTCTATTCTTCCGAGCGCGGCCATTCGGCGCGCATTTACAAGGTTCTGGCCAGTACAACCGGCGCCTGTGGCGATCCGACCGTCTTCGGCTGCAAGACACCGAAGCCGCTCGTTTTTGTGCCGGATGACACCACCGCTACAACAACGCCGCCGACGACGACACCGCCGGTAACCAAGCCGCCGCACAAGCATGAGGGTCGCAAGCACCACCACGAGCGGGAGCACGAAGGCAAGCACCACAAGCACCATGAGAAGGACGGCGAGAAGGAAGGTGGCGAGTACAGCCACGAGAAGCACCACACCCGTCATCGTGGCGAACACGGCAAGCCGCATGGCATCGAGGAAACCTTCGGCAAGAAGCACGAAGGCCACAAGGAGTTCGGCGAGCATTCGAGCAAGCATGAAGGCAAGCACGAGCGTCATCGTGGTGAACACGAGAAGCCAAACTTACTCGAAAAGCTGTTCGGCATCAAGCCGGAGGGCCGCGAGCACTCCAAGTCTGATCGCTCGGAGAAGACCCCGTTCAAGTTCGGCGAAGAAAAGTCTCGTGATGGCGAACGCAACCACGAACGTCGCTACGGCTACGAAGGTGGCCGCAATGAAGAACATCGTGACGGCTTCATGAAGCGTCACGAAGAGGGCAAGGACCACGAAGGCTCCAAGTTCTCGAAGAACGAAGAAGGCCGCGGCAAGGACAAGTTCGACGGCAAGCCGCCCTTCAACGAGCCGGGCCCGGATAACGGTTCGCGCGGCGGCACCGACAACTTCGGCGGCTACAAGAACCGCGACGACCGTTCCTTCGGCAAGGAAGGCCAGTCTGAAGGCAAGGACCGCAACGACGGCAAGGAACATGAAGGCTCCAAGTTCTCCAAGAACGAGGAAGGCCGCAGCAAGGACAAGTTCGACGGCAAGCCGTCCTTCAACGAGCCAGGCCCGGATAACGGTTCGCGTGGCGGCACCGACAACTTCGGTGGCTCCAAGAACCGCGACGATCGTTCCTTCGGCAAGGAAGGCCAGCCTGAAGGGAAGGACCGCAACGACGGCAAGGATCGTGAAGGTCCGAAGTCTTCCAAGAATGAGGACGGTGGCAACAAGGACAAGTCCAACGACAAGCCCTCGTTCAACGCACCCGCTCCCGACAACGGTTCGCGTGGCGGCACCGACTTCCAGGGCAAGGCGCCGGGCTTTGAAGCACCGTCGGGCCCGTCCAAGACTGGTCCGTCCGAAGGCAAAAACAGTGGCCCGTCTAACAATGGTCCGTCCGAAGGCAAGAACAACGGCCCGTCCAGCAATGGCCCGTCCGAGGGCAAGAGCAACGGCCCGTCTAGCAATGGCCCGTCCGAGGGCAAGAACAGCGGTCCGTCCAGCAACGGACCGTCCGAAGGCAAGAACAGCGGCCACTCGGGTAACGGTCCGTCTGGAGACGGTGCAAACTGAACCTTTGCGTGCCAGTCTCCGCACGCAAAATTCAATCGACCATCGATGGCCGCAGCACACGCTGCGGCCATTTTTTACCGAAGGTCTTGAAGCGGCCGCACGTGTTTACGATTTATTAACCATTGAGGCGCACTCTGGACCCAATCCGGCGTTCTGCGCCGAATATAGGAAGGCCGCGTGAGCACGGATGTACTGCCACGCGGCTTTTGCGTATCCAGCGATCGCACAACTATAGCCAGCCAGCCGCCAGCGCCTTTGCCCAATCCTCAAATCCCATTTCGTGAGCCTGTCTGGCTGCGGATTGATTGTCATACCGCACTTGCCGAAACTCGGGCTGCCACCCAAGCGGGCGCTTCTCCACCAGTGCATAACTTGCAAATGGATTGCCGGCTTCCGCCTTGTGATACCAGGGCCTGTCATAGTCGTAGCCCGGGCATCCCACACTTCCGGGGTTGACGATCAACCGGTTTCGAGAGACCTGTACGGCGCGGGGAATGTGGGTGTGACCACACAGGATCAGCTTGTGATCTATCCCCTCGGCCATGCGCTCGATTTCGGTTCTCGCATTCAGATGAAAATGCCCGTCCCGCGAGAGCGTTTCTAGCCAATAGGTGTTGTCGTCCTTGGGCGTGGCGTGACAAAGGTAGATATCGTCCGCGACGACACGATCGAACGGAAGTTCCCGGATCCAGGCGAGATGCGCATCTGTCAGCTGCGCGAACGCAGGCCGCTCCCAGTCCCCCATCACGTCAGCGGGCTGATCGACGAGGGCCCGATCGTGGTTTCCCATGACCGTCGGAAACTCATGCGCCAGCAGAATGTCGGCAACACGTCCGGCATTGAGGGGGCCGCTGAAGCAGTCTCCTAGATTGACAGTCAGATCCACGGCCTGTCGGCTGATATCCTCAAGCACGGCATCGAGCGCGAGATCATTGCCATGGATATCCGCAATGACCGCGATCCGCATAAGCTCAGCTTCCGCGATAGGTGGAATAGCTCCAGGGCGAAAGAAGAAGTGGCACATGATAGTGCGCGGTCGTGTCGGCGATACCGAAGCGAATGGGAACTTCGTCGATGAAGGGCGGTTCCGCAAGCATCTGGCCTGTCCGTCGCAGATAGTCGCCCGCGTGGAACAGAAGCTCGTAACTCCCGGTCAGAAAGCTCTCGCCGATCAGCATCGGTCCGCCGTCAACCCTGCCATCCGAATTCGTCACGACAGTCTTCAGGAGCGTACGTTGACCACTTTCGAGACGGAAAAGATCAATCGTCAGACCCTCTGCCGGCTTGCCAAGCGCCGTATCGAGAACGTGTGTTGTGAGGCCGGTCATGATGCAGGCTCCTCAATGATAAAGGGCTCGGGATAGAAATATTCTTCGAGATTGTTGCCGGGACCGCTGCGGTCGACAACCAGAAAATCGCTGACCGCGTCCAGCGACATCAGCGGATGATGCCAGACATTGGCGCGGTAATTGACCCCCTGCCCCGCCGCAGCGAGAAACACGCGCGGCGCGGTCGGCTTGCCGCCCTCATCCTCTGCAACGACGACCAGAAACGGCCGCCCCGACAGAGGCGAAAACGACTGGCTGCCGAGCGGATGACGCTCCACCATGTCGACCTTGTATGGGAAGGCTCGCGGCTGCCCCCGGAAGATGTTGATGATGACCTGCGCACCATCACCAAGAGCCTCAGCCGTTGCAAGCGCGTGGAAACGTTCCGTCGTGCCTCCGTTGATAAGCCGCATCGAGGCCGGATCGGCCTCAATGACGTCTCCGAAGGGTGCAAAGACCTCTGCGCTCAGCGCTTCGACGGCCAGCCTGCGCATGATTCAGGCTTTCCGGCCAAAGAGACGCATGCGCATCACGCCCCCATCGGGGAACATGGCAAGGCGCACATGCGTCACCGGCCCGACCGCAGACAGGGCATCGCCTGAAAACTCGCGCTCCTGGTCCATTTCGAGCTTTGTGCGCGGCAGGAGCGGCTTCCAGCTCTCCGAGGCAGCAATATCGGCATCGGAGAATACATCAGGCGCATCCGGCAGATCAGCGGCCAGAATTTCGCACGTATCGGGATAATTCCCCTTGAAGAAATGCGTGTCGACAATGGCGCGATTGATGATGCCACGATGCCCGAGCTTGAAGATCGCCCAGTCGTGACCGGGGCCACGGCGGCGGGCTGTTTCCCAGCCATCGCCCATGTTGACGCCACGCCCGGGGCCGAGCACCTTTTCCGGCAGGCCATAATGGGCATTCGACCATGCAAGCGCCTTTGCGCCGTGGAAGATATAGGCGAGATCCAGATCCTGGCTTGCATCGACCTTCGACCAGTCGAAATGCGCGTCGCCATAGACGCGCAGGCGCGCAACGCCACCATCCGGGTAGATGTGCAGGCGCACATGCGTCCAGACGCGATCACTTGCGGCCATCTCGAAGAAGTGGTGAGCGGAAGAACCGAGCGGCGACTTCGGCAGGATTTCGGTCCACAACGTATCATCGGCAGGATCCGGCTCGCCGTCCTCGACGCGTGCAACGTCGATGGAGCAATGGGGCGGATAGTTGCCGGTGAAATAGCTTGTGTCCACATCGAACCCGCGAATGCGGCCGGGCATGGCAAGTTTCACGATGGCGATATCGTGGCCAGGCACTCGCTTGCGGCGGCTTTCCCAACCATCCATCCACTTCCCATTGTCGTCGTAGGCGTTCTCGTCCCACTTCGCCGGGTCATCATTCAGCGCGCGCGACAGCGGCGCAAAGAACTCGTCCGTGGACCAGAGCGCCTTCGCGCCCAGCCGGGCCGAGGCGAGGTTCACCGCACCATTGACGAATGCGGGCGGGTTGAATGCAGGAACATCTGCCATATCACTGTCCTCCAGGGAGCATGCTGTTGAGACGCAGCATGGCAATCCGTTCGACCTGTTTGCAGGCCGTGCCAAACTCTTCTGCTGCGCTGTTGTTGATGCGGGTCTCGAAGGCCCCAAGGATATCGTCCTTGTTGAGGCCCTTGACCGCGATGATGAAGGGAAAACCGAACTTTTCGACATAGGCGCTGTTCAGCGCCGTGAAGCGTGCGTGCTCTTCGGCGCTCAGCCTGTCGAGACCAGCACCTGCCTGTTCGTTGCGGCTGTCTTCTGTCAGCTTTCCGGCAATTGCGAGCTTGCCTGCGAGATCAGGGTGCGCGCGAAGGACGGCCAGCCGCTCTGCCTCGGAGGCACGCTGGAAAGCCTCGACCATGGCACTGTGGACTGAGGCCGCAGATCCTGTGTCCGCGACACCGTGATCGAACGCGCGTTCCGCCACCCAGGACGAGTGCTCGAAGACCCCGCCAAAACGCTCAACGAATTCTGATCTGTCCACGGCTGTCATTCCGTCTGCTGCCCAACCCGGCGCACCAATGCGCAACCATGCGGGGCTTTATCTCATTCAATTTCCGACACAAAACCGGCGGCCGCCCAAATCGGTGCATGTCGCCCCCTGTGGTCGGCAAGGCAATAGAGCAGCGTCGATTCAAGCTTGCAAGTCCATTGGCGCCTGACAAAAGAAAAATAACCGTCCAGGCTGACCCGGACGGCTTTCGCTTTGAAAATATCTACTTGAAAAGCTGCGGTACGCATCTGAACCAACAGATCGAATGAGGCTCTTATCGCAGCCCGGCGTAACAGCGCGATGACGATCGTCTGACAATTTGATCACGCCGACAGTCATACTTCGCGCTGGATGGTACCCTCAAACGCTGAAATGCGTTGGCACCAGACCGTGACGATGGCGCTCGACCATCATCGAATAGGCGGCCTCGAGGGACCGCGCATAAGCCGTGCTGTCGAAAAGCGGCAGGTGCCGGGATGCAATGCCCAGTTTTCCGCGAAGTTCGGCAAGCCTCTCGGGGTGACGTGCAAGACTGAGCGCGCGCATCTCGTAATCTCCATGATCGTTTGCAATGAGTTCCGGAAGACCTGCTGCTTTCACGAGGCTCGCCGAAACGCGCGCCGCAAAGCTGTTGCCCGGGCATGTCAAAACCGGAAGCCCGGCCCAAAGAGCGTCGCTGGCGGTCGTGTGGGCGTTGACGACGAATGTATCCAGAAACAGGTCCGCCAGTCGCTGCCGGGCAAGATGCTCCGGTACGGGTATGCGTTGCGCAAACACGAGGCGCGCCGGATCAACGCCACGCAACTGCGCCTCCCGCCTGAGGTTTGCCACAGCCTCACCCGGTCCCGCCAGAAGCCAGAGAACGGACCCATCTGTCGCTTGCAGCAGCCGCATCCAGATATCGAACTCGACTGGCGTGATCTTGTAGCTGCTGTTGAAGCAGGCAAAGATAAATCCGCCATCCGGCAGTCCACATTCGGCGCGCGTAAAAGGCCTTGGCGAAATAGGGCGGTTATTGTCGTTCGCCTGATAGCTCGCCGGCATGCGCACGACCTGCTCCGAATAGCCAGGCTCATGCCCCACCGGGATAATCGCGTCATCGGCGATGATATAGTCCCAGGCGTCGGACCCGCAGGTGCCGGGATAGCCGAGATAATTCACCTGAACAGGCGCTGCACGGTGCAGGAATATCTGCGGGCGGGCATCGCGCGTAAAACCCTTGAGATCGACAGCTATATCGATGCCGAGTGCGCGGGAGCGTTCGGCAATCGCCTGCGGCGACAACGGGGTAACATCGTGGAAATGTTCGACGGCGCCCAGCAAACGCCTGCGCATCGCATCGTCGTTATCGGGGCCGAACGAAAATGCATGAACCTCAAACCGTTCGCGGTCATGGAGTTCGAACAGGCGCGCCATCAGATACATCGTCGCATGTTCGTGAAAATCGGCCGAGAAATAACCGATGCGGATGCGCCCATCCCTGGCAGGCGGCGCGAAATCACGCGCAGGATGGATGGTCTCGAGGTCTCTTGAAAGGGATGCGGTGGCGATGTCGCGCTGCAAGAGGGCGTCGTCAACCTGGGTGAGAAAGGTAAAGGGCGCAGGCAGCAAGCCGGCGGCATCCACTGAGCAGGCCTCAAGCTTACGCAGAAAGGATTCACGCGCATCGTCCCAACGGCACATCAGCGCCCGCTGGTGAAGCGCGCGAGACTGCAGCGCCAGATTATCGGGCGACAATGCCAGCGCCGTATCGAACCGCTGCAACGACTCTTCATCCCGACCGAGATCGGCGAGCATGTTGGCGAGGTTTGCGTGAATGTCCGGCAGAACCGGATTGAGATCGAGCGCCTTGCGAAAGGCCGCTTCCGCCTCGGCCGCTCGACCGAGTGTGCTCAGCGCATTGCCGAGATTGCAGTAAGCCTCGACGAAATCGGGCTTCAGCCGGATCGCCTCTGCAAAGGACGCCACGGCCTCTCGATGCCGCGCCAGCTGGCTAAGCAAGGTGCCGAGATTGTTGTGCGCCCCTGGTTGCTGAGGATCTGCGGCAAGCGCACGCTGATAGGTCGCGAGCGCCTGCTCATGCTGCCCGGCTCCGGCTTCAGCAAGTGCCAGCCCTGCCAGAACTGCTCCGTTTTGCGGATTGATACGATGGGCAACCTGAAGATAGGTGAGTGCCGTACCGAAATCGCCCATCTCGCAAAGCAGCGTCCCGAGATTGAGCGTGACCTCGACAAAGGAAGGCTTGAGCGCAAGCGCCTGACGAAAAGCGCCGACCGCCGCTTCCTTTTGACCAAGATGCAGCGACAACACACCGACGATATTGGCGAGCACCGGAGAAGCCGGATAGGTTTCGACCATGGCAAGGGCCGCAGTCAGGGCCTCCTGCATGCGCCCGTCGGCATGGAGTGTAATAACGGGCTGCAACATCTCTGCGGGCGGATCAACGAGCTGAGGACCCGACGCTTCGATGGCCGCGAGCTCGCGGCCCGCCTCCGGATGTCCGGGCAGATGTTTCAGGATGACGCGATAGAGCTTGGAAGCATCATGAGGGCGCCCGCGCGCAACAAGCGCTCGCGCGGCGCCCAGTGCCTGCTCAATCGGATCGTTGGTTTCCGTCATCCTGCTCTCGCATCAATTGACTGACGGAGGGATAGCCGGGAGAGCTTGTGCGAACCGGGCCGCTGCCCGATCCGCCCTCCGATCATTTCGGGAGATGGTGCTCGTACCAGTGGTTGGCGATATCGATACGCCGCGGGACCCAGACCTTCTTGTGCGAAAGCACATATTCCATGAACCGCTTGAGCGCCGCCGCACGGCCAGGACGGCCGACCAGACGGCAATGAAGCCCGACCGACATCATCTTGGGCGAGCCTTCCTTGCCCTCTTCGTACAGCGTGTCGAACGCGTCCTTGAGATAGGTGAAGAACTGGTCGCCCGTGTTGAAGCCCTGCGGCGTTGCAAACCGCATGTCGTTCGTTTCAAGCGTATACGGGATAATCAGGAAGGGTTTGCCGTTGAGCCCGGGAATCCAGAACGGAAGGTCGTCGGAATAGTTGTCGGAGGAATAGACGAAGCCGCCCTCTTCCATCGTCAGCCGCAGCGTGTTGTTCGATGGCTTGCCCTGATAAAGCCCGAGCGGCCGCGAACCCGCGATTTCCGTGTGTAGCCGAACGGCTTCAGCGATATGTGCACGCTCCACCTCTTCCGGGAAATCCTTGTATTCGAGCCAGCGATAGCCGTGCGAGGCAATTTCCCACCCCGCCTCGTTCATGGCGGCGACGGCTTCAGGATTACGCGCCATGGCAAGCGTCACGCCATAGACGGTGGCGGGAACGTCAAGTTCGGTGAACATGCGATGCAGACGCCAGAAGCCGGCGCGCGATCCGTATTCGTAGATCGATTCCATATTGAGATTGCGCTGACCGGGCCAGGGTGCGGCGCCAACAATTTCTGACAGCAGATTTTCCGAAGCCGGATCGTTGTCGAGAATGCAGCTTTCACCACCCTCCTCGTAGTTGATCACGAATTGCACCGCGATGCGCGCGCCGCCCGGCCACTTCGGGTCTGGAATGTTGCGGCCATAGCCAATGAGGTCCCGGGGTGTCTTCACATCAACGATCATGTCTTCTGCCTTCAGCGGTATCTTCGGTTTCGAAATGCGGCAGCAGCGCTGCGCCGGTATCAAGCGCGGCACTGCAGAAACCTCCCGCCTGAAGAAGACTTCAAACCGCGGTGACAGTCCAGCCCGTTTTTCGTCGAATGATGCAGATCACGCGGCGAGCCAGCTGATCGCCGCTTCACGTTCGCCAAGCGAGAAAACACGCGTCTCCGCCGGGATCATGAACGAGAAAGCGCGCGTGAGTGCTGCCATGGCGTGGTCATCCGTCACGAAGGCGAATTTCCGTATATCCGCATGGTGCTTGATGCCAAAGGCAAGATCGTCACGCAATGCTCCCAGTTCCATGCCATGGAAGCCTTCCGGCATGATGAAGACGAGCTTCAGCGGCTCATTCTTCAAGGCACGCTCCGTGGCGGGAATGAGCACGTTCTCGTAATCGGCAGCGGTAAACTTCCCGCGTGCCTCAAAGCCCAATATGCCATTGGGCAGATTTTCAAGCTCGACGAACATCGCAGTTCCTCCGCGTTTTTCGTGGGAGTAGCTTAGCATGCTATCGGGACGAAAACTTGATCCCGCGCAATCGTCGTTCAGGAAACGTGGTGTTCGACCAGAAACGTCTCGGGAAGAGCAACTGCGCCCACCCCGTTCAAGACATCGATCGCTGCGTCCGCCAGCCTGTGCGCGATACCGAACGACACCTTGAAGCCGCCGGTCAGAGCCAGCACGTTCTCACATTCGGGGATCGGCCCAACCATCGGGTCCCGTTCCATCGCCTTGGGCCTGAGCCCGGCCCAGCGATCAATAACAGGCGCGTCGCGAAGTGCCGGTACCAGCGCACGAGCGCGCGCAATCAGCTCTTCCAGCTGCTGGTCCGTCGAGAAGGCATCATCAAAGCGGTTTTCGCTGGTGGAACCGATGGCGACTTTTCCGCCTTCGTGCGGGATCACATAGAGGCCATCCAGAAAAATCAAAGGCAGAGCCGGATCAACGTCTGCCGCCATCAATGCGGATTGCCCCTTCACCGCCATGCCAAGCGGTTTCTGCAATCCCGGCAGCAAGGCTTCGATCAACGCGAAGGACCTGTATCCGGCAGCGACAATGCAGTGCCCGAAAGACACGCTTTCCCCGTTCGCCAGGATTGCACGACCACGCTCAGCGTCGATTGCCTGCACGGCGAGGTTTTCCAGAACACTGATATTCGGCATTGTCTTCAGCGCGGCAATCAATACTGCCGTGAACGCGCGCGGGTTCGCCCGCGCTGCAAATGTGTCGAGCACGAAGCCACCATCGATGCCTTCCGCTGAAGGCCAGCCAACTGCGGGCGGCGCCTCAACCACGCGCCATTCGTAGCGATAGTTTTCCTGGCACCAGTTGATTTTCGCCTCGTCCTGATGGCGCAGGGCAATATCGCGCAGATGGAGTCTCGGCATTGGGATCAGGCGGCCGGACCTGCGATAGCCAGCCGAAAGCCCCGTCAGTGCTTCGAGAGGCATGATCTCCTGCTCAAGCGACAGCAATGCATCGAACTGAAGCTGCTTCTTGGGGTTCCACTTGTCCGGCATGTGCGCCATCAATGCACCAAGATGCCCAAAGCTTGCGCCCTCACCCAGCCGGCCTGCGTCAACCAGCAGAACGTCAAGTCCCGCCAGGCCGGCCTTGAGAGCCGCCCAAAGCCCCATGACGCCGCCGCCTATGATCAGCAGTTCGCGCGACATCCCTGCCCATTGACCCGGGATCGACAGCGCTCTATCGCCTTCCTGCATGGACAAGGACACCTCTCAGCCCGCGACATCCGCAACATTTGAGCCGCTCCAGTGGCATGACGGCGATATGCCCTATTCGCCCAAGTTTGGCGACCACTTTTATTGCCGCGAAGACGGCCGCGCTGAATGCGGCCATGTCTTCCTTGATGGCAACGGCCTCCCGGCGCGGTGGGCCAACGCGGCAACGTTCCTTATCGGGGAACTCGGCTTCGGCACGGGCCTGAACTTCTGCGAGACATGGCGGCAATGGAAGGCCTTTGCAGACAAGCCGGACGGTGCAAACCTGCATTTCGTCTCTTTCGAACTCTATCCCATGCAAGGTGACGAGATCGGCAAGGCACTTTCACGCTGGCCGATCCTGGACGCTGAGCGTGAACGGCTCGTCAGCCTCTGGCCCGCAAACCCGGAAGGAGAAGTCACCTTGCAGATCGCAAGCGATGTTACCCTGACGATCATGTGCGGCGACGCATTGACCAGCATTTCAGCGGAGCGCCGCTTATTCGACGCCTGGTTCCTCGACGGCTTCGCCCCGTCACGCAATCCGGCCATGTGGTCGCTTGAAATCATGCAAGCGCTTTACGAACACACGAACGACAGTGGACGCTTCGCGACCTATGCCGCGGCAGGTTTTGTCAGACGCAATCTTCAGGCCGCCGGTTTCACAGTCGAGCGACGTCCGGGCTTTGCCGGCAAGCGCGAAATGCTCTGCGGCCAGAAATAAGGCGCGATAAAAACGAAAAAGCCCGCCTCGAAAGGCGGGCTGAATTCGGGTTCTTCGAAACGGGCGGATCAGGCGGTTTCGAGATAGTCGCTGTTTCCGTCGGGCTCGCGCAGCACATAGCCGCGGCCCCATACGGTTTCGATGTAGTTCGCGCCGCCTGCAGCATTCGCCAGCTTCTTGCGCAGCTTGCAGATGAACACGTCGATGATCTTCAGTTCAGGCTCATCCATCCCGCCATAAAGGTGGTTGAGGAACATTTCCTTGGTGAGCGTGGTGCCCTTGCGCAGCGAAAGCAGCTCGAGCATCTGGTATTCCTTGCCGGTCAGGTGAACGCGCTGGCCGCCGACTTCGACGGTCTTGGCGTCGAGGTTCACGATCAGGTCGCCAGTCGCGATAACCGACTGTGCGTGACCCTTGGAGCGGCGAACGATGGCGTGGATGCGGGCAACGAGCTCGTCCTTGTGGAACGGCTTGGTCATGTAATCGTCAGCGCCGAAACCAAGGCCTCGTACCTTGTCTTCGATGCCGGCCATGCCCGACAGGATAAGGATCGGCGTCTTGACCTTCGACAGGCGCAGCGTACGAAGCACTTCGTAGCCGGACATGTCAGGCAGATTAAGGTCAAGGAGAATGATGTCGTAGTCATACAGCTTGCCCAGGTCGACGCCTTCTTCGCCCAGGTCAGTCGTGTAGACGTTGAAATTTTCGGACTTGAGCATCAGCTCGATGCTCTGCGCGGTGGCGCTGTCGTCTTCGATAAGTAGAACCCGCATTCTTAATGTCCCCTTTTCCGCCGCTCGGGCCCAGATGGCCGCGCCCCACGCGATACGGATCCAGTCGTTGCCTGATTTGGAGGTTGCCATCAAATGGTTAACAAATTCTGATTCACCCTGGCAAGATGTATCGACTTTGTTAAAGAATTTTTCCAGCAGCCTGATTTTCAAGATGAATCAAGTCACGTGATTCTCATAATCCGCGTTAAGAAACGCGCGTAACCGACTCTTTCGACTCATGAATGCGCAGCTTGCATAAAATTCAGCTCCGCATTTACCGACCCTTAAATGATCGTCCATATCATTCATGATGGCCGTAAACGAATGGTTACCAGCAGTAGGGTTTCGTTAAGATTACTGGTTTTTTTTGTTAACGGTCTGGGGTCTGCCGGCGTTTTGGGCAGGTTCGAGGGCATGAGGTCTCACTTCATTGGAGTATTGCGTATGAAATCGCGTGAGAGCCTGGTTCGCTTGAAAAGTTTTCAGGTGAACGAAAAACGTCGTCAATTGAACCAGTTGACGATGATGATGGCGGATTTCGACCGGATGGTTAAGGATCTCGAGGCCCAAATCGCCTTTGAGGAAAAGAAATCGGGAATCACAGACCCGAATCACTTTGCCTATCCGACATTTGCGAAAGCCGCCCGTCAGAGGGCCGATAACCTGGTCGGATCGATCAAGGAATTGCGGGTTCAGCTGGAGGCTGCCGAACTGGCCGTCGAAGAGGCTGAAGCAGAATATCAGAAGGCGGCAGCGCTTGAGGAACGTGACGGCGCAAGCCGGATGCGCGCCTGATCGTTAACGTCTGAAGACGTGGATAGCCCTTTGCAAGCGTCTGGGCGCAGGCGCTTGTGAAGGGCTTTGTCGTGTCATCATTGCAGAATTGTGCAGCGCTGCTCGCCACCGGGCTTGCCGCAAAACGCAAAGCCCGGGCGCTTTCGCACCCGGGCCTGATGATGTCACGCCATTGCTGACCTTTGAAATCAATCCACGTTGAAGGTCAGCGGCTTGACCTGACGGATCGCAGGGTTTGCCGTCAGTGTGTTCAGAACATCCTGCTTTACCGGTTCATCGACATAGAGAAGCGCGATCGCATCGCCACCCTGCTTGTCGCGGCCGAGCTGGAAGTTGGCGATGTTCACGCCACCGGCGCCCAGCGTCGTGCCCATGAAACCGATCATGCCGGGAACGTCGGTGTTGGTGATGTAGACCATGTTCGCACCCACATCGGCATCCATGTTGATACCCTTGATCTGGATAAAGCGCGGCTTGCCATCAGAGAAGACGGTGCCAGCGATCGAACGCGTCTGGGACTCTGTCGTAACGGTCAGCTTGATGTAGCCGTCGTAAACGCCGGTCTTGTCGCGCTTGACCTCGGAAACGATGATGCCCTTTTCCTTGATCATGATCGGCGCCGAGACCATGTTGACGTCGGCAACCTGCGGACGGATCAGGCCGGCCAGCAGCGCGCTGGTCAGCGCCTTGGTGTTCATCGTCGCGGTCACACCATCGAACAGGATCTCGATTTCCTTGATCGGACCTTCCGTCACCTGGCCAACGAACGCGCCAAGGCAATCGGCGAGCTTGATGAACGGCTTCAGGATCGGCGCTTCTTCCGCGGTGATCGAGGGCATATTGATGGCGTTGGAGACGGCCCCCTTCACGAGGTAATCCGACATCTGTTCGGCGACCTGCAGGGCGACATTTTCCTGCGCTTCCGTGGTCGATGCGCCGAGATGCGGCGTGCAGACCACGTTATCGAGGCCGAAGAGCGGGCTTTCGGTCGCGGGTTCGACCTCAAACACGTCGAAACCGGCACCGGCGACATGGCCGGACTTGATGGCTTCGGCAAGCGCTGCCTCGTCAACGAGACCACCGCGGGCGCAGTTGATGATGCGAACCCCGGGCTTCGTCTTGGCGAGCGCCTCCTTGTTGAGGATGCCGCGCGTCTTGTCCGTCATCGGAACGTGCAGCGTGATAAAGTCGGCGCGGGCCAGCAGTTCGTCCAGCTCAACCTTCTCGACGCCCATTTCCTGCGCGCGCTCCTTGGAAAGGAACGGGTCGTAGGCAATGACGTTCATCTTCAGGCCGATGGCGCGGGCGCAGACGATGGAGCCGATATTGCCGGCACCGATGACACCGAGCGTCTTGCCGGTGATTTCGACACCCATGAACTTCGACTTTTCCCACTTGCCTGCCTGCGTCGAGGCATCTGCTGCGGGAAGCTGGCGGGCAACGGCAAACATCAGCGCAATCGCGTGTTCGGCGGTCGTGATGGAGTTGCCGAAGGGCGTGTTCATCACGATGATGCCGCGCTTGGACGCAGCCGGGATGTCAACGTTGTCGACGCCGATACCGGCGCGGCCGATCACCTTCAGGTTGGTTGCAGCGGCGATCAGCTTGTCGGTCGCCTTCGTGGCGGAACGGATGGCCAGACCATCGTAGTTCGGGATCAGCTCGAGAAGCTTTTCCTTGTCCTTGCCGAGCTTCGGCATGAAGTCGACTTCAACGCCGCGATCGCGGAAAATCTGGACGGCGGTTTCCGAGAGTTCATCAGATACGAGTACGCGAGGTGCCATTGTGAGGCCTCCTTGAAAGGGGTTCGGTCATGTTCGGGAATGAGCCCCGCCTTCGTGGCAGGGCTGGAATTCAATCAGGCAGCAGCCTTGGAAAGCGTTGCCTTCTGGGTCTCGAAAGCCCAGGTCAGCCACGGCATCAGGGCCCGCATGTCTGCGGTCTCGATCGTGGCGCCTGCCCAGATGCGAAGGCCGGACGGCGCATCGCGATAAGCCCCGATGTCATAGGCAACGCCTTCCTTGTCGAGAAGCGTCACCATGCCCTTTGCAAATGCAGCCTGCGCATCGGCGTCGAGCGCCAGAACATCCTTGTCAGCAATCGTCAGGCAAACCGAGGTGTTGGAGGCCGTCGCCGGGTCCTTGGCGAGGTTCGCGATCCAGTCGTTTGCGGCAACGAAGTCGGCAATGACCTTGGCGTTTGCGTCAGCACGACCCATCAGAGCCTTGAGGCCGCCCAGCGATTTCGCCCACTTGAGCGCATCAAGATAGTCCTCGACACAGATCATGGACGGCGTGTTGATCGTTTCGCCGGTGAAGATGCCTTCGATCAGCTTGCCGCCGGAGGTCATGCGGAAGATCTTCGGCAGCGGCCAGGCAGGAACATAGGTTGTCAGACGCTCGACGGCGCGGGGAGACAGAATGATGACGCCATGAGCGCCCTCGCCGCCCAGAACCTTCTGCCAGGAGAAGGTGACGACATCGAGCTTGGCGAAATCAAGGTTCTGCGCGAAAGCAGCCGACGTCGCGTCGCAGATGGTCAGGCCTTTGCGATCGGCCGGAATGAAATCGGCATTCGGAACGCGAACGCCAGAGGTCGTACCGTTCCAGGTGAAAACGACGTCATGGTCGAAATTGATGTCGGCGAGGTTCGGCAGTTCGCCGTACGGCGCATCGAGCTTGCGAGCGTCCTTCAGCTTCAGCTGCTTGACGACGTCGGTCACCCAGCCTGCACCGAAGCTTTCCCAGGCAACCATGTCAACCGGGCGCTCGCCGAGCAGCGACCAGAGCGCCATTTCGACGGCGCCGGTATCGGAAGCCGGCACGATACCGATGCGGTAATCAGCCGGAACTTCGAGAATTTCGCGGGTAAGGTCGATGGCTTCCTTGAGCTTGTTCTTGCCCACCTTGGCGCGGTGGGAGCGGCCAACAGGCGCGTCAGAAAGAGCAGCGAGCGACCAACCAGGACGCTTCGAGCAGGGGCCAGACGAAAAATGGGTGTTTTGCGGGCGAACGCCCGGCTTGGTGACGTCAGTCATAGCGTCTATCCTTCCAGATAGTTGGCTCCTCGTTGGGGAGGAGTGTCCCGCCGCTGGAAATATGGGAATCGCCCTCGCCCGTCAAGAAGACAATGACGCATACAGGAAAATTTTTGACGCGATTGACCATCTGCGTCCCTCTTAGCGGATCAGCGGATGAGTAGGCGATGAGCGGACGTCTCAAATGAATATGGCAACCACTGCCCATTGTAGCTCCCCCTTGCCTCTGCGGAAGAGCGCAAATTCAGTAGCCTCGATTGAGATATCCGCGGTCCAGAGACATCCCTGCCGCTTAAAGGCAAGCCGCAAGGCGTTTACAAAAAAAATTTGCGGCCGGCACTGTGCCTGACTCTCATCAGTAGAGGGGATTCTTAACATGCTGAAATTTCGATAGATTTCCGGAGCCGCAGGGTCTGGAAACTCCGGCCCGAGCCCCCATTTCGATCTTAGAAAATCAAATAGTGCACAATGCGTTCTCTATTTTGGTATTGAACCGATCGGTTCGATTACCCAAATGTCTCATCGTGAGGCGGACGGAAGCTGACCGGTCACGAAGCTCAAGGGCATACGATCTCTCAGCTTCCAACCACCTTACGAAATGAAGTGCGCAATGAAATTGTACGCATTTCATTATCAGATATGAGATTCAACCGCCTCAACTAACTCAAGGAGTTAAGACCATGAACACTTTCTCGAAGATCCTCGCCGCTGGCGTCCTGTCTGTTGCCGCCCTGGGTGGCACCGCTTTCGCCGCCGACAACGCAAACTCGGCATTTGCTGAAAACGTCCGCGCTCACATGTACGGCTCCGAGCAGTCCAAGTCGTCGAGCGACTACGGCTACGCTGGCTTCAAGTCCGGCTTCCTCTCGGGCAGCACGCAGCATGAAGCTCAGAGCATTCCGCAGGGCAACTTCAGCCCCGTCAAGGAATAAGTATTCAGCCTCACACACGTATTGGAGTTAAGACCATGAACACTTTCTCGAAGATCCTCGCCGCTGGCGTCCTGTCCGTTGCTGCCCTGGGTGGCACTGCTTTCGCCGCTGACAACGCAAACTCGGCTTTTGCTGAAAACGTCCGTGCACACCTCTATGGCACCGACTCGAAGGCAAAGTCCTCCGGCGACTATGGCTACGCTGGCTACAAGTCAGGCTTCTTCTCGGGCAGCGCCCGTCAGCATGACGTGACGCCTGCAAACCCGAACAACCCGGGCAGCAACGTCACGCAGTCCAACCGTTAATTCAACTGTCTCAAACACTTAGGAGTTAAAACCATGAACACTTTCTCGAAGATCCTCGCCGCTGGCGTTCTGTCTGTTGCTGCCCTGAGCGGCACCGCATTCGCCGCTGACAACGCAAACTCGGCTTTTGCTGAAAACGTGCGCGCTCACCTCTATGGCACCGACTCGAAGGCAAAGTCCTCCGGCGACTACGGCTACGCAGGTTTCAAGTCCGGCTTCCTCTCCGGTGACACACATCATGACGGCAAGAGCATTCCGCAGGGCAACTTCAGCCCCGTCAAGGAATAAGCTCTAAGCAAGAAACTCAAGGAGTTAAGACAATGAACACTTTCTCGAAGATCCTCGCCGCCGGCGTCCTGTCTGTTGCTGCCCTGGGTGGCACCGCATTCGCCGCTGACAACGCAAACTCGGCTTTTGCTGAAAACGTCCGTGCCCATATGTACGGCTCTGACTCGAAGGCAAAGTCTTCCGGCGACTACGGCTACGCCGGCTACAAGTCCGGCTTCTTCTCGGGCGACGCACAGCGTGTAACGCCTGCCAACCCGAACGCTCCAGACAGCAACGTCACGCAGTCCAACCGTTAATACCCCTAGAATACATGAAATGCATGTTTTCCGCCCCCCGCTGCGTTTGCAGCGAGGGGTGAAATTTTTTATAAGGACGCCAATGCCGATGCGTTCGTCGAATGCTTGCTTCGCCGACGGGCTCTTCGGTCGCAGTTTTAGAATGTTACGGGGCGTTGGCAAATCATGATCAGGAAGCCGAAACTCACACCTGAAACGGCCCGTAAGGATCATCAGGCGATGTTGAAATTTCTGGCGATCAATTGCGTCCTTGGCATCTTCGTCGGGATCGTGCTGACAGCTGCCATGCTTTACTTCGATGTCGGTGGCTTCATGACGCGGGTCTCGCATTCGAGCACGCCTTTCGTCGCCGTTCTCCTGGTCGCCTTCCCGTTGTCGCTGCTGCTTGGTGGCGCATCCATGTCGACCGCGATCATGATGATGCCCTACGAGAAGAAATTCGAAGACTGAACCGGGCTGCTGCTTAGTCGAGGCCTATTCTGCTGCCACGCGTATCAGCGAGGCTACGCGCGTCAGATAGGCGCGCAGTGACGCTGGTTTGACCGGCTTGTTTTGCAATGCAATCGAATTGGTTTCAGCCTCGCCGCGGACCTCCGGCGTTCTATCGGCCGTCACGATCAATGCCGGTATGTTGCGCGCGGCGTTGCCCCGGATCTGGTTGATCGCCGAAATGCCGGTTCCATCGTCCAGATGATAGTCGGCGATGATCACTTCCGGCACGTCGCTTGCCGATTTTGCGATTGCTTCTGCAAGCGACAATGCCGTTGTCACGCGGCATCCCCAGCCGCTCAGAAGAAGGCTCATGCCGTCGAGAATTGCTGCTTCGTTGTCGATGCACAGCACCCGCATACCATCCAGCGCCTGCGCGGCCACGCCTGCGGGCGACATGGGTCTGACATCACGCTCGGCCAGTGGCAAAATGACTCTGAAATCGGTGCCATGGCCCTCCTGGCTTTTGAGTTCGACATTGTGATCAAGGACACGGGCAATGCGGTCGACGATCGAAAGGCCGAGGCCAAGTCCCGAGGCCGCGCGTGCGCCTTCATCGAGCCGAACGAACTCCTTGAAGACCGTCGAGAATTTTGATTGTGGAATGCCGATGCCGGAATCGACAACCTGGATGACCGCATTGCTGCCTTGCCGCCTGACACCCACCAGAACCTTTCCGGAGGGCGTGTATTTGATCGCGTTGGAGACGAGATTCTGCACTAGACGGCGCAAAAGTGCAGGGTCGGATCGAACGACCAAATTGGTCGGCCGGATCTTCAGGCGAAGGTTCTTCTCCCGGGCAATCGGTGCGAAATCGGTTTCGATGCGGCTCAGAAATTCGCCCAGCGGTACGCTGGAAAAACGTGGCTTCATGGCGCCGGTATCAAGCCTGGAAATGTCCAGCACCGCGCCAAGAATCGTCTCGACCGATTCAAGTGAGGAATCGATGTTGCGAACGATGTCGGCATTGCCGGTCTCTCCGAACCGTTCCACCAGGGTGGACGAATAGAGGCGTGCTGCGTTCAGCGGCTGCAGGATATCGTGACCTGCTGCTGCAAAGAAGCGCGTCTTGCCGATATTGGCGTCTTCCGCGGCGGCTTGCGCCTTCACGAGCTCGCGGTTCACGCGTATCAGCTCGCCCGTGCGCTCGACAACGCGCTGCTCCAGGGTTTCGTTCGCCTGCTTCAGCGCATTGTCGGCCGCTACCTTCTGCGTCACGTCGGTGTATGTGGTCACCATTCCCTTGTTCGGCATTGGATTGGAGCGCACTTCGATGATCTGACCGTTTTGGAGAGCGAGCGAGAACGGCCTGTCGAGAGTCAGGAAGTTGTCCAGGAGGTTACCGCGACCGGAGAGGTTGGTATCGCCCCGCTTTTCAAGGATCGACACGATATCGGTCAGCGGGTAGCCGACTTCGCCAACATATTCCGGCAGGTCCAGGAGCTTCCGGAAACGCCGGTTCCAGATGGTGAGCCGGTTCGAGGTATCGAAGACGGCGATGCCCTGATCCATCTGCGAGAGCGCGGTGTGCAGCATGTCCTGATTATACTGCAAAGCCTCCGAGGCCTGGTCGAGCAGCCTTGCGGTTTCGGAGGAGGGTTCCTCCATGCGTTGCAGGAGCAGGGAGAACACGAGCCGCGCAGACGATGACCCGATGGCGCTAGCCAGCAACTGTTCCGAAAAATGCACCAGCGCCATGTCGGCCGGTTGTTGATCAGCGAGATGAAGACCGGTTTGCCGCTCATGGGTCTTGAAGGACCGCAGCATGCGCTCCTCCCCGAGATAGCGGGAGATGACCGATTTGAGATCGCCGACGGTAACGCGGGTCTTCCATCCGCGACCATGCAGGACGCGATTGTCGCTGGTCGCCATGAAAACGGCCGCCTGTATGCGCTCCAGCGGTTTTGCATTGCGGGTCAGGCTTCCGACTACGAACAGGAGGATGTTCACCAGAAGCGATAGGATGGTGGCATTGACGAGCGTATCGGCGTCCGGTCCGTTGAAAAATGTCGTACCCGGCATTAGGAAGGCGAGGATTTGGCCGGCAAATCGGTCGTTTTGTGAAAGCCCGAGGCTCGGAAGGAACAGAAAATACGCCCAGACGAAAAAGCCGCCTGCCATGCCGGAGATTGCGCCACGCGCGTTGGCCCGCGACCATGCTAGCCCCCCGAGCAGGGAAGGCGCGATCTGGGCGACCGCCGCAAACGAGAGGAGCCCGATTGACGCAAGGCCCGCGGCGCGGTCTGTCGAGGAATAATAGGCGTAGCTGAACAGCAGGACGACGAAGATGGCCGTTCGGCGGACCCGCAGCAGAAATTGCGTGTAGTCCCTGTGCTGGAATGTGGTGCCGACAAGCCGAAGTCGCAGGATCACGGGCATGACGATGTCGTTGGAGACCATGATGGCGAGTGCCACAGACTCGACGATCACCATCGCGGTTGCCGCTGAAAACCCGCCGACAAACGTGATCAGGGAAACGATTGGCGCGCCGTTGGTGAGGGGCAGTGACAGGATGTAAAGATCGGGATTGGATGACGCCCCGAGTTTCACAACGCCGGCGATCGCCACCGGCAGCACAAAGATATTGATCGCGATGAGATAGACCGGGAACAGAAGCCCCGCCATGCGCAATTCGCCCGCGGTCCTGTTCTCCACCACCGTTACGTGGAGCTGGCGCGGCAGCATGATGATTGCGAAGGCAGAGAGGAGGACGAGGAGCACCCAGCGTCCGATCGATGTCTTGTGGGTCAGGGCCGCAACCGCACTGCTGTTCGACTGTGCCATCTGCCACAGATGTGTCGGCCCATCGAACAGAAAGAAGACGACAAAGATCCCGGCCGTCAGGAACGCCAGAAGCTTCACCACCGTCTCGGTCGCGATTGCCAGCATCAGGCCATCCTGATGCTCTGTCGCATCGGTATGTCGCGTGCCGAACATCACTGCAAAGAAGGCGAGAAGCACAGTGACCAGCAGCGGTAGGCCGATAAAGGAGAAACCGCTGGCAACCGGCGTGAAGGCACTCGTGCCGACCATGGCGGCCACCGAGTTGGACACCGCCTTCAGCTGCAGGGCGATATAGGGGATTGCACCAACCAGCGAGATCAGGGCAACGAGAGCGGCAACTGTAGGGTTCTTGCCATAGCGCGCGGCAATGAAGTCCGCAGCCGAGACGATCTTCTCGGACTTTGCCAGCGTGATGATCCGTCGCACAAGGGGCAGCCCGAGTGTGAACATCAGGATGGGGCCGACATAGATCGCGGCAAATTCCAGTCCGCGCTGCGAGGCCTGGCCGACACCGCCGTAGTAGGTCCATGAGGTGCAGTAGATCGCAAGGCTGAGTGCATAGACAATCGGCCGCCCCTTTGTCGGGCTGCGGCCGTAGGCGCGCTTGTCGCCGAAGCTTGCAACGGCAAAGAGCATCAGCAGATAGCCGATCGCGGTCGCAAACACGAACCAGCCCGGCAACAAGCCATGCTCCTGCATAATGTCAGCCCCTCCCGTCCCTCAGGTAGACACGATAGGCCAAAGTGCCATTCTTGGAAACATAGACATTATGCTGTGAAACGGACCGATGCGGTTTGCGTTAGCTCTAACTTGCTCTAAAGTGGGGCATCGTGCCGTTTACCTCGGCAGCGATTTTGGCTTGCGATTGTTACATATGGGGGAAGCATGTTTAACGAGTTCAAGGAATTCATCGCCCGCGGCAATGTCATGGATCTGGCAGTCGGTGTGATCATCGGCGGTGCATTCGGGAAGATCGTGTCTTCGCTGGTCGACGACATCATCATGCCAATCATCAGCGCGCTGACGGGTGGCGGGGTCGACTTTTCCAACTACTTCGTGGGCCTGAGCTCCGCGGTGACAGCAACGACGCTGGCCGAAGCGAAAAAGCAGGGCGCCGTGTTCGCCTATGGCAGCTTCATTACGGTCCTGATCAATTTCGTCATTCTCGCCTGGATCATTTTCATGATGGTCAAGGCTGTCAATCGCATGCAGCCGAAGAAGGAAGCCGCTCCGCCGGTTCCGGCCGATGTCGTGCTGCTGACGGAAATCCGCGACCTGCTGAAAAAGTAAGGTCTCGCTGTCTATCAAGTGACTTGATCGTCCAACATTTTTTCTGATGGGCGTTCCGCGCACAAAGTCGCTATATCTCCGGCAACCAGATTTGCCGGAGACAAGTATGTCGTTTCTTGAAAGCCTCAGCCCCCGTTCCGTCAATGCGCCGGAAAGCGGCATTGTCGAAGTTTTCAACTATGTACGCGGTCGCGACGGGCTCATTCCGCTTTGGGCGGGGGAAGGCGACAGCCCGACGCCGGATTTCATCAGCCGGGCTGCGGCTGACGCATTGGTGGGTGGCGAGACATTCTACACATGGCAACGGGGCGTCCCGGAACTGCGCCAGGCGCTTGCAGACTATTACGCCCGCAAGTTTTCAACGTCGCTGAAGCCCGAGAATTTTCTTGTGACAGCCTCCGGCATGCACGCGATCAAGATCGCTGCGGAGATGATCACCTCGCCCGGCGACGAGATGATCTATCTGACGCCGTCCTGGCCGAACATCTCGGCAGCTCTTGAGGTGTCCGGCGCAATCGCGAAGCCAGTTGAGCTATCGTTTGCGGACGGCAGGTGGAGCCTCGATCTAAACCGGCTCGAAAGCGCGATCGGCCCGCGCACACGCGGCATCTTCATCAACTCGCCATCCAACCCGACCGGCTGGACTGCCTCGAAAGAAGATCTGCAGGCGATACTGGACATTGCCCGGCGGCATGGCCTGTGGATCATGGCGGACGAAATCTACGCGCTTTTCTTCTACGCTGGTGGTCGCGCATCTTCGTTCCTCGATGTGATGCGCAGCGACGATCGCATCATCTTCGTCAATTCATTTTCCAAGAACTGGTCGATGACGGGATGGCGCGTCGGCTGGATCGTTGCGCCGGAAGAGCTTGGTCAAACGATCGAAAATCTCGTCCAGTATTCTACCTCGGGCGTTGCGCAGTTCATGCAGCGTGGCGCAACAGTCGCCCTCAACCACGGTGACGACGTCATTGCGTCGAACTTTGCCAAGGCAAAGCGGAGCCGGGATATCCTCTGCGACGCGCTTATCGCGACCAATCGTGTTGAAACACTGAAGCCTGACGGCGCATTCTATGCCTTCCTCAAGATTGATGGGGTGAGGGACAGCCGGATGACGGCGCTCAACATCGTCGACAAGGCGCTGGTGGGTACAGCTCCCGGCACAGCGTTCGGACCCGGTGGAGCACCCTTCATTCGGGCCTGCTTCCTGCGCGATCCGGCGCAGATGGAAATCGCAGCCGAGAGATTATCGAAATATATCCTGTCGCTTTGAACCAGAAATAGGGATTCATTGCTTTATTTTTGAAATATATATCTGAGAAGGCGAAATCATGGAGCGATGACAGGTTGATCCCTGTCATCGCTCTATTTTATTGCAGCGCACTGTTTCAATATTGCGCCGCTTTTACGACTTTTGTCTTATCACTTAAGACCAATTGCGGCCGCGCGCTCCTTTGCTAGCATCTGACAAACGTTCCGGAGGAGGAGCGTTAAAGCGTTTTCAGCCGAAGTGGACACCGGTTCGCCGTCCGGAAACGCGGAAAAGATCTTAAGTCACATCGTCTGGGAGGATCTCGATGTCCAAAATTATCTTGAACCGTCGTGGCTTGCTGAAAGCCGGCGCGGTTGGCGGCTTTGCACTGGCCGCACCGATGCATTTTGTCCGCAACGCATTTGCCGAAGACATGTCGTGCAACATGCCGATGGGTTCGGATGTCGTTTTCGGTTTCAACATACCGCTGTCGGGCCCTTACGCCGATGAAGGCGCCGATGAACTGCGCGCCTACCAGCTCGCCGTGAAACACCTGAACGGCGAAGGGGACGGAGGCGCACTTGCCACGTTTTCTTCCAAGGCGCTGAAGGGCAACGGGGTTCTGGGCAAGAAGGTCAAGTTCGTCAGTGGCGACACCCAGACCAAGGCCGATGCGGCGCGCGACAGCGCCAAGCGCATGATCGAGAAGGAAAAGGCTGTGATGATCACCGGCGGTTCGTCTTCCGCCGAAGCGATTGCCGTGCAGAGCCTTTGCCAGGACATGGGCGTCATCTTCATGTCATGCCTCACGCATTCCAACGACACGACAGGCAAGGACAAGAAGCGCTACGGCTTCCGTCACTTTTTCAACGCCTACATGTCCGGTGTCGCGCTCGGACCGGTCCTGTCGGAAGCCTACGGCAAGGACCGCAAGGCCTATCATCTGACGGCCGACTACACCTGGGGATGGACCCAGGAAGAATCCATGAAGAAATCGACCGAAGCGCAGGGCTGGAGCACAGTGAATGCCGTTCGCACGCCGCTCGGCGCCGGTGACTTCTCGCAATATCTGACCCCGGTCCTGAATTCCGGCGCCGACGTACTGATCCTGAACCACTACGGCAAGGACATGATCAACTCGCTGACCCAGGCCGTTCAGTTCGGCATGCGCGGCAAACAGGTCAACGGCAAGAACTTCGAAATCGTCGTTCCGCTCTTCTCCGAACTGATGGCGCAGGGCGCCGGCGATGCCATCAAGGGCATCTACGGAACGGCCAACTGGGACTGGAAGCTCGACAACGCCGGCACCAAGGCCTTCGTCCAGTCCTTCGGCAAGGAATATGGCACCCCGCCGTCGCAGGCAGCACAGACCGCCTATGCTCAGGCGATTCTCTATGCTGACGCCTGCGAACGGGCCGGTACCTTCTTTGCCCCGGCTGTCATCAAGGCGCTCGAAGGCTTCGAGTTCGACGGTCTCGGCAATGGCCCGACGACATACCGCAATACCGACCACCAGTGCTTCAAGGACGTACTCGTGGTGCAGGGCAAGGAGCAGCCGAAGGACAAATACGACCTTCTGGCGGTCAAGAAGATCGTGTCGGCCAAGGACGTCACCTACGATCCCGCGATCTTCGGCGGCGATCTGGGTCCCTACGACGCCAAGACCTGCGGTTGATCCCACGGTGCAGGTGTGGAGTGGCTGCTCCGCACCTGCGACCTCCGCATCGCAGCAGGGTGCGAGAGTAAAAACGGCGCCAGGGCCTCAGGCCACGCCGAAGCAATGACAGGAAACAAAATGGGCCTTTGGCTCCGGCCGCCCGGTCTTGTATCGGGCCTGGGTGGTTGTGCCTATGGGAGGGGTGGCGGCAGATGGACGCGATAATTCTGCAAATATTGAACGGGCTGGACAAGGGCGGCGCCTATGCGCTGATCGCTCTCGGTCTTACACTCGTTTTCGGAACACTTGGTGTGGTGAATTTCGCCCACGGAGCGCTCTTTATGCTGGGCGCATTCTGCGCCGTCACCTTCAACAAGCTGCTGACCATCGAGAAGGTCACCGTTGATCCGACGCAACTCACCCCCTGGGGCACTGCTGCCGAGATCAAGACGCCGCTTGTCGAGGCCTGGCTCGGCGAATTCGGCAAGGTTCTGGTCAACTATTCGGTGCCGGTTTCCATCATTCTCGCCATCCCGGTCATGCTGATCATCGGTATTGTCATGGAGCGCGGCCTGATCCGGCATTTCTACAAGCGACCGCATGCAGATCAGATCCTCGTGACCTTCGGTCTTGCCATCGTGCTGCAGGAAATCGTCAAGCATTTTTATGGTGCGAACCCGATTCCCCAAGCTGCACCCGCCCCTTTTGCTGGTACCGCGCAGGTCGGCATGTTGCTTGGTCTCGGTGACGCCATTCCCTATCCGTGGTGGCGGCTGGTCTATCTGGGCTTCTCGCTCGCCATCATCCTTGCCGTCTTCGCCTTCCTGCAATTCACCACCTACGGCATGGTGGTGCGCGCCGGCATGCGCGACCGTGAAACTGTTGGCCTTCTCGGCATCGATATCGAGCGCCGTTTCACGGTCGTCTTCGGCATCGCATCCGTCGTCGCAGGCCTTGCGGGCGTCATGTACACGCCGATCCTGCCGCCGGACTATCACATGGGCATGGATTTCCTGGTGCTTTCCTTCGTCGTGGTCGTGGTGGGCGGCATGGGTTCGCTGGGCGGCGCGGTCGCTGCCGGCTTCATGCTCGGCATCCTGCAATCCTTCGCATCCATGAATGAAATCAAGAGCCTCATACCGGGCATCGACCAGATCATCATCTACCTCGTTGCCGTCATCATCCTGTTGACGATGCCGCGCGGACTGATGGGTCGCCGTGGCGTGATGGAGGAGTAAGATGTTGGGCAATCTCTCGAAAAACGACTGGATTCTGGTCATCGGCTTCAGCGCGGTCGTGCTGCTCGCCCCCATCCTTTTCCAGCCGATCGGCGCGGCCTATCCGGCGATCCTCGAAAAGTTCTGTATCTTTGGCCTCTTCGCCATTGGCTTCAACATCCTCTTCGGGCTCACAGGCTATCTGTCGTTCGGCCATGCGGCCTTCCTCGGGGTCGGCTCCTATGCGGCGGTCTGGTCGTTCAAGCTTCTGTCCATGAACGTGCTGCCTGCCATCGTTCTGTCGATGGTTTTTGCCGGCGTCTTCGCGCTCGTCATCGGTTTCGTCAGCCTTCGCCGCTCGGGCATCTACTTCTCGATCCTCACGCTTGCCTTCGCGCAGATGAGCTATAATATGGCCTATTCGGTGCTGACGCCGCTGACCAACGGCGAAACCGGCCTGCAATTGAGCCTCAAGGACCCCCGCGTCATCGACAGCCTGTTCGTCACGGCTGGCGATGGTCTGCCGCGCACCAGCCTCTTCGGCGTTGGTATCAGCGGCGGCGGATTGCCCGGCTTCTATTTCACGGCAGTGGTGCTGATCATCGGCTTTTATGTTGCGCTCCGCATCTTCCGCTCGCCTTTCGGTCTGATGCTGAAGGCAATCAAGTCCAACCAGAACCGCATGCGCTATACGGGCTTCAACACGCGGCCCTATTTGATGGCGGCCTTCGTGATCTCCGGCGTTTATGCCGGGCTTGCAGGCTCGCTGATGGCGGCGGTCGATCCTCTGGCAGGACCAGACCGCATGCAATGGACGGCCTCCGGCGAAGTCGTGCTCATGACCATTCTGGGTGGCGTTGGTACGCTGGTGGGCCCTGTCATTGGCGCGGCGGTCATCAAATACTTCGAGAACATCTTCTCGGCATTCAACGAGAATGCGCTCGCCAACATCTTCAGCTTCCTGCCCCAGGGTCTGCGGGACGGCGTGGTCAAGATCTCGTCGCTCTTCGTCGGCGAAGGCTGGAGCCTGACGCTCGGCCTCGTCTTCATGGCCATCGTCATCTTCCTGCCCGGAGGCATCATGGAAGGCATCCGCCTCATCGTGTCGCGGTTCAAAAAGCGCGGCAATGGAAACAAATCGGCCGTCAATGGCCAGGCGCAGCCGGCGGAGTGAAGATCATGACAAATCAGAAGTCGAACATCGTTCTCGACGTCTCCGGCGTCAACAAGAGCTTCGGCGGCCTGCGCGCGCTGACCAACGTCAACCTTCAGGTGGAAGAGGGCAAGGTCCACGCCATCATCGGCCCGAACGGCGCAGGCAAGTCGACGCTCCTCAACGTGTGCATCGGGCGGCTGAAGCCGGACAATGGCCACGTTGTCTTCAACGGCCAGACGCTCGACAGCCACCAGCCGCATGAAATCAACCAGCTTGGCGTGTCGCGCGTGTTCCAGACGCCGGAAATCTTCGCCGATCTGAACCTGCTGGAAAACGTCATGATCCCGGCTTTTGCCAAGCGTGACGGCGCCTTCACCTTCAATGCGCTGAAATCGGTAAGTTCCGAGACCGAATTGCGCGCCGAGGCGGAGGAAATCCTCCACGATGTCGGCCTCTATGAGCGTCGTTTCCATCTGGCCGGCTCGCTGTCGCGCGGTGACAAGCGCCGGCTGGAGCTTGGCATGTGCCTGATCCAGAAGCCGAAGCTGCTTCTGCTCGACGAGCCGACGGCGGGCATGGCGCGTCACGACACCAACATGACGATCGAGCTTCTGAAGCGCATCAAGTCGCGCGGCATGACCAAGGTCATCATCGAGCACGATATGCATGTGGTCTTCTCGCTGGCCGACAAGATCAGCGTGCTTGCGCAAGGGACGGTCATAGCAGAAGGTCTTCCTGAGGAAATCCGCGGCAATCCGCGCGTCAAGGAAGCATACCTCGGGGAGGCGCACGGATGAACGTGATGGCGGCAGGCGTGGAATTCAGGGGGGAGATCGACACCGTGGTAGAGACCGCAGACAAGCCGTTTTTCAGCGTGCGCGACATTCATGCATGGTATGGCGAATCCTATATCGTGCAGGGCGTGTCCTTCGATATCCGCAAGGGCGAAGTGCTGTCGCTGCTGGGGCGCAATGGCGCCGGCAAGACCTCGACGCTCAGAACGCTGGCGCGCGCCTCGAGCCCGGTGCTGAAAAGCGGCGAGATCTGGCTGGATGGCCAGCCGGTCCACAAGATGAAGGCATTTCAGGCCGCACAGGCCGGCATACAGCTGGTGCCGGAAGATCGCCGCATCATCGGCGGCCTGACAGTCGAGGAGAACCTCGTTCTCGCGCAGGTTTCGGGCCAGAAGGGCTGGACGATCGAGAAGATCTACGATCACTTCCCGCGCCTTGCCGAGCGCCGCAACCAGGAAGCGGTCACCATGTCAGGCGGCGAACAGCAGATGCTGGCCGTTGCCCGTGCGCTTGCCCGCGACCTCAAGATTCTCTTCCTTGATGAACCCTACGAAGGCCTCGCGCCTGTCATCGTGCAGGAGATCGAAAAGATCGTGCATCAGATCCGCGACCTCGGCATCACCACCATCATCGTCGAGCAGAATGCTGTCGCGGCACTGCGCCTCTCCGACCGTGCGGTGATCATGGACACCGGCGAAGTGGTGTTCGACGGCACGGCAAAAGAGGTGCTTGAGAACGAGCAACTGAGGAATGACTACCTGGCGATTTGAGCTTGCACATTGGAGCAGGACCTAGACTCTACCCGCGCGAACGCTTACATTATCACTCGGTATTACCCAGTGATACGGAGTTCTTATGGCGACCTCTTTGAAGATCGATGATGCCCTCAAGGGGCGGGTTCAGCAGCTTGCAAGTCAGCGCCGCCGTTCGCCGCACTGGATCATGCTCGAAGCCATTCAGCAATATGTCGAGCGTGAGGAGGCTCGCGAGAGCTTCAAGCTGGAGGCGTTCGCCTCATGGGCTTCCTACAAGGAAACTGGCCTTCACCTGACTGGTGATGAGGTTACCGGCTGGTTGAACAGTTGGGGTTCCGATGATGAAAAGTCAGTGCCCCAGTGCCACGAGTAGTTGTCACCGAAGGCGCGGTCATAGGCCTTGCGCGATGTCGTGAGTTTCTCGCGGCGAAAGCGCCGGATGCCGCACGTCGTGCGGGTCAAGTCATCAGCCAGCATTTTCGCCGGCTCGAAACGTCTCCCGAAATGGGCCGCCCCCTCGTTGACGTACCTGAATTACGAGAGTTGGTGATTGCATTTGGTGAAAGCGGCTACGTCGCGCTATATCGCTTTGAACCGATCGAAGATGTGATCTTCATCCTGGCCTTCCGGCATCAAAGGGAAGCGGCTATTGAACTTGCCCGGCTCGGTGGTCGGTTGCCCCGTTCCTCGATTGTCCTCACACGCCCCCACTCAATCCCCGCACAAAACGACGGCTTCAAGCCATCGGTTGGAGAACTTCCGCGTCGGATCGAGCTTTTCGCGAAGGGCCTTGAAGCGGTCAATCATCGGATAGTGCGAACCGGCATAGGCTTCGGTGAAAACCTTTCCCCAATGCGGACGCGCGTCGAATGGCTCAAGCGCTTTTTCGACATGGCGAACGGCAGCGTCGACACCTGCTGAATCATTGACCCATGTGAAATGCATGGAGAGCGTATCACGGCCAAATTGCGGGCTGAGCCAGAGGTCGTCAGCTGCAACCGCGCGGAATTCCGCAGCCTGCACGAGATGCGCGAACCGATCACGCACTGCCACGACAGCCTTGATGGCGGCACTTCCGGCCGCAAACGGAATGTGAAACTCGGACTGGATTTCATCGCCGTTGCTCGGCGTGAAGCCCATCTTGAAATGCGGCAGGCGATCGGACCAGAGGCCCGGTTCGCCAAGCTGATCCGTCACGTTGACGGGATCGAGCCCGCTGAGGGGGTGCCGCTTGACGCTTGCAAGCCGTGCACCGTGCAGGTCTGTCGGGACCTCGGCAGAGAGGTCTCGCCGCTTCACCCAGACCTGCCCGGCTTCGTCGCCCCAGCGTGTAAAGACGCTGACGCTATAACCGGCGCTCATGATCGCCTCGAGGTTTTCATAGAGCGCATCCCAGCGCATCCCCTCGTAAACGGATTGCGCCACCTCATATGAGGGCTCGACATCCAGTGTCACGCGGGTCACGACGCCCAACGCACCAAGATGCACGACCAGCCCCGAAAACTCCGGATCGCCGCGCCTGGTGTCTATGACGTTGCCGTCTGCCGTCATGATCTGCAGGCCGGAAACGCTTGTGGCCAGATTGCCGTTTCTGCGTCCCGAACCATGTGTGGCGGTCGCAATTGCGCCGGCAATCGAGATATGAGGCAGCGATGCAAGGTTATGTACGGCGAGGCCATGTGCATTGAGAAACGCGGCGAGATCGCCATAGGTGGCGTGCCCGGCAATCGTCACCGCGGTTTTCGTGGCGTTGAGTTCGGGAGCCATCGGCATGTCTGCAAGAAGCAGGGCGACATCGCCGTCTGCAATGGCGTTGAACGAATGCCTTGAACCCAACACCTTGATTTTTTGTGAAGACCGCACGGCCTCGCAAAGCTCATCGATCGAGGATGGCCGATGAAAATCGCGAAATGCGTAACGAAAGCTTCCAGACCAGTTGGTGCCCGGTGTTGATGTCATTCTTGATCCCTGCATCGTGGTGGATTTTGTCTCGCCGCAAAACAGCGCTCGCAGGCGTGCTTTATTTCGACGTATCATGTTGAAAGTCAGGCAGGCAACGCGAAGCGCGTGAAGACCGATGTGACCACATGTGAAGGCCGGATGCCATAGGTCTCAATTCAATCCGGTTCTGTCGTGTCGATGTCTCCGAATACCAGTGCAAAACCCGGTCCTCGCGGTTTCGCCCCGCGCATTTCGGCGCAAGACTGCGAATCAGTGATCAAAGACATTCAGGCGGGAAGAATGGGCGTGTGCACTCTTGGCCTCATTGGGGAGAATTCATGAAAGCGGTTATCCTGGCTGGCGGCCTTGGCTCCCGCATCGCCGAGGAAACCCATCTCAAGCCCAAGCCGATGATCGAAATCGGCGGCAAGCCGATCCTCTGGCACATCATGAAAATCTACTACAGCCACGGCATTCGCGATTTCATCATCTGCTGTGGCTTCAAGGGCTACATGATCAAGGAATATTTCGCCAATTACGGACTCCATATGTCCGACATTACCTTTGACCTGTCCGAAAACCGTCTCGTCTTCCATCGCCAGAGTGCGGAAAACTGGCGCGTGACGCTGGTGGATACCGGCGAGAATTCCATGACCGGCGGTCGCCTCAAGCGCGTTGCGCCCTATCTGGAGGGCGAGGAAGACTTCTGTTTCACCTATGGCGATGGCGTTGCCAACGTCGACATCGCCGAGACCATCCGCTTTCACAAGGCGCATGGGCGCGAGGCAACCGTGACGGCCGTTCGCCCGCCCGCCCGCTTTGGCGCGCTGCGTTTCGAGGGCGATGACGTGAAGGGCTTCGTCGAAAAGCCGGAAGGCGAGGGTGGCTTTATCAACGGTGGCTTCTTCGTGCTGTCCACCAAGGTTCTTTCGCGCATTGCCGGAGACCAGACCTCCTGGGAGTCCGAGCCTCTGGCGGGTCTGGCCGAGGATGGCCAGCTGAAGGCCTTCTTCCATGAGGGCTTCTGGCAGCCGATGGATACGCTGCGCGACAAGATCCAGCTGGAGAACATGTGGGAAGGCGGCAATCCGCCCTGGAAGCGTTGGTAGGCGGTATGGCTGGCCGCTTTTCGTTCGAGCCGGCGGCTCTTGACGGGCTATGCGTGGTGACGCGCCAGCGACGCGGCGACGCGCGTGGGTTTCTCTCCCGCCTCTTCGAGCCTGAGGCTTTGCGTGAGGCAGGATGGCCGGGCCCCATTGCGCAGATCAACGAAACGGCGACAGCTCTCAAGGGGACCGTGCGCGGCATGCATTTTCAGCGCCCACCCTTTGCCGAAGCCAAGCTGGTCTCCTGCACGCGCGGGCGCATTTTCGATGTCGCGCTCGATCTGCGGGCAGGCTCCCCAACGTTCCTGCGCTGGCACGGCGTTGAGCTATCGGATGAAAATGGTCGCTCGCTGCTGATCCCGCCGGGTTTCGCGCATGGTTTTCAGGCGCTTTCTGATGATGTGCGCATGATCTACCTGCATTCGGCACCCTATACGCCGGAGGCCGAGGGCGGGTGCGACGCCTGCGATCCGGCGTTTGGAATTGAATGGCCGCTTGCGGTCGAAAATCGCTCGGATCGGGATCGGAATTTCGCGCCGATCGATGCCGGGTTTGAAGGACTGCGCCCATGAAATGCCGTCACTGCGGATCGGACCGCTTCGCCCCGTTTCTCGATCTCGGCACCGCGCCACCCTCCAACTCATATCTGAGGCGTGAAGAGCTCGCAGCACCCGAAATCTGGTACCCGCTGGTTATCCGGGTCTGCGAGGAGTGTCTTCTGGTTCAGACAGAGGACTTCGCAGGCCGCGAAACTTTCTTCTCGGATAGCTACGCCTATTTCTCGTCCTTCTCGCAAAGCTGGCTGAAACATGCCGAGACCTATGTGGATGCAATGATCGGCCGCTTCGGTCTTGATGCGTCCTCTAGGGTGGTCGAGATCGCCGCCAATGACGGCTACCTGCTGCAATTTGTGAAGGCGCGCGGGATTGCCTGCCTGGGTGTCGAGCCGACCGCAAGCACGGCGGCGGCAGCCCGCGACAAGGGCATTGAGATCGTCTCAGACTTCTTCGGACAAGAGCTTGCGCAGCGGCTGGTTTCAGAAGGCTGGCAGGCGGATCTGATGGCGGCCAACAACGTGCTGGCGCATGTCCCGGACATCAATGATTTCGTTGCTGGTTTTGCTGCACTCCTGAAGCCTGAGGGCGTGGCAACCTTCGAGTTCCCGCACATCCTCAACATGATCGCGGAAAGCCAGTTCGATACCGCCTATCACGAACACTATTCCTATCTTTCGCTGACTGCCGTCAGCCGCATTTTCGAGGCGAACGGGTTACGCGTTTTCGACGTCGAAACCACGCCCTGGCATGGCGGCTCGCTGCGTGTCTTCGCCTGCCGTGGCGCAAGCGCCACGCATGCCTTGAACGCTAATGTGACGCACGTGCTCGATCAGGAGCGTAGGGCCGGTCTCTCGGATCCGGCGACCTATGCGGAAATGCAGGCGCGCGCCCTGTCGGTGCGCGACGGCTTTCTCGAATTCCTGATTGCGGCGCGACGTGAGGGGTTGAGAGTTGCAGCGTACGGGGCGGCGGCGAAGGGCAACACGCTGATCAATTTTTCAGGCGTGAAATCAGATCTGCTCGAGGCGGTTGCCGACAAGAATCCGGCCAAGCAGGGGCTTTATCTGCCCGGCAGCCGCATACCGATCGTGGACGAGGATGCGCTTCGCGCGCTTCGTCCGGAAAGAGTGGTGATATTGCCATGGAACCTCAAGGACGAGATCATGCAACAGCTTTCCTATATCAGAGGCTGGGGTGGGAAGTTCGTGACGGCGATCCCGTCGCTGACGGTGCACGACTAGTCGATCCGGCCGAAAATCCGGCAAAGCCTTCCCGCCGGTTGAAGCCTGCCGCTGAACTGAAGGCCAAGCGCGCGCGGAAGCTCGAGATCCCTGCTTGAGCGTGCCCTTCCTGTCCATCTGCGTGCCTTCGCGCAACCGGCAGCGCTACTTCCAGGAAACGATCAGGGCTCTTCTTGCTTCGCCGCGCGATGACATTGAATATGTTCTGGTCGACAATTCCGATGATGGCGAGGTCATGCGCGCCTTCATGCAGCCTCTTGCAGGCGATCCGCGCGTCCGCTTCCTGCCCGCTGCTGAACACACCCTTTCAATGATGGACAATTGGGAGCGCGCCATGGCCGCGTCCAGCGGACGCTGGGTGGCGTTTATCGGAGACGACGACTTCATCGACCCGGATGTGGCAACACTCATTGCAATGATCGAAAAGGCGGCTCCGACAACACAAGGTGTTGCCTGGAACCGGCTTACCTATCACTGGCCGGGAACGCGTCGCGGCAGGCTCGCGACTGCAGTGCCGACAGGCTGTCGCGTGATCGATATTCCGCGGCACGAAATCATGCGCAAGACCTTCGGCTGGCAGGATGCGGGCAGGGTGCCGACCTTCATGTTTTCCTACTATCATGCTGCCGCCCGCCGCGATCTCATCGAGGCAAACCGCGGGCGCTATGGCGGGCGCTATTTCGAATATCCGCTTGTCGATCAGGAAAGCGCATTCAAGACCATCTGCAATGCGGATCGGCTGGTCTTTTCCGAGCGGCCGTTTTCGGTTCTCGGCGCATGCGCTGAGAGCAATTCCGCCGCCATCGGCCGGGTCGCCGACAATACGCGTCGCCACGCGGAATTCATGTCGGACCTCGGCCGTAACATGGATGAAGACCCGCTGCATGCCGACTTTCCATTTCCAACCATTCTGGGCGTAACGGCCGCTGCCGGCCTCGCACAACACTGGTTTCGACGCGCCTATGGCCTGAAATTCGATGGATGGGAGGAAAACTTCGCCCGTTCCTGCGCGCTTGATTGTTCAGGTGCAGCGACGCTGGAAGACTTCGAACTGATGCGCGATGGCTACGCAGAAGGCTTTGCGCGCTGGCAGGGCGGGAAGTTCCGCTCGGCGTTCGCGCCTTCCTATGCTGTAGCCTCTGCGAGCTCCGCGCCGGGCCAGCCTTTCACCGGGATTACGCCGTTGCTCGTCCATCTGGAGGAGTATGCAGCTGATGCCAGGACACCCGCGGAGCTCTATGCGCTGGCGGAAGGCATGATGACGCCACCAGATGAAATTCCGGTCCAGCTCGTCTGAAGCGTAGACGAAAAGCGATTGACGTTTGCCAGCCCCGGGCAAGTCAGAACCGATAGGTAAGATGGCAGCAGAATTCATGCTATAAGACGAATCGACATCCGCAGGCGCACGTTTTGCAGCCTTTGAGGATGAAGGACTGGGGCACGAAAAGAATGTCGGACACTGCAACCGGGACCAAAGGCCGCAAACTTCTTCTGGTCGTTCTTCCCTATATTGTCGATCCCAGCGTGAATGCGAACAAGAAGGTCAAGGGTGTCCGCTCGTTTCTTGCCTTTCCCTATGGTGTGCTGACGATCGCCTCGCATATCCGCAAGGCATCGGGGGGTCTCCATGACGCCACCATTCTGGATCTCAATATTCCCCACGCGCTCAGCGAAGAGCAGCGTCTGCGCGATGCGCTTTCGAAGGGTGATGTCGACGTGGTCGGCTTCTCCATGTCCTATGATATTTCCTTCAACTGGCTGAAGTCGCTATCGGCGATGATCCGCCGCGAGTTCCCCACGACCCTGCAGGTCGCCGGTGGACCTGCGGTGACGACCGGCCACAAGGACATGATCGAGGAGGGCGTGGCCCTCGATGCGCTTTGCTTCTCGGAAGGTGAAGCGGGCCTGCTCGCGATGCTGAATGCGGATGACCCGGCGAGCGTCTTCGATGGCGATCCATGGATCCGCAATCGACCCGAAAGCCTGACGAAGCCACGTCCGCATGCCGTCACCGAAGACCTCGATAAGGTGATCGACGTCGACTACAGCCTGGTCGATGTGCCGGCCTATTCGATGCGCGAAGCCTTCTCGCCCTTCGTCAAATATGCAAGCGGCTCGAAGCAGTTCTTCCTGGTCACGTCGCGCGGCTGCCCCTTCAAGTGCAATTTCTGCGCCGAGCCTTCGTTTCACGGGGCATCGATGCGCTATGCATCGGTTGATCTCATCATCGAGCACGTTCGCAAGCTGGTCGACACCTACGGCCTCAACGTACTGACGATTTATGACGACCAGCTGTTGCTCAATCGCGATCGCGCGAAGGACCTGTTCCGCAAGCTTGCGCAGTTCAATATCCGCATTGAAATGCCCAATGGCGTGACCATGTCCTATATCGACGAGGAGATGGCCTATCTCATGCGCCGCGCCGGCGTCGACACCATCTTCCTGGCGATCGAATCGGGCTCGAAGCGGGTGCTGAAAGAGATCATCTTCAAGCCGATCGCCTTCTCGCGCATCAAGCCGACAGTTGAACTGTTGCAGGCCAACGGGATTTTCACATGCGCCTTCTTCGTGATCGGCCTGCCGGGCGAGACGGATGACGAGCGTCAGGAAACCCGCCAGTTCATTCTGGACACCGGGTTCGACTGGGCGTTCTTCAACTATGCGACGCCGCTGCGCGGCAGCGCGCTTTTCGAGCAGTGCAAGCGCGAAGGCTGGTTGGCGCCAGAGCATCAGCGCATCGGCGCGATCGACATGTCGGACTATGTGATCCGTGCTCCGGGCATCGACAAGGAAGCGTTGAAGCGCTTCATGTTCGACCTGAACCTGGAAGCCAACTTCGTCAAGAACCACAATCTGCGCGATGGCAACTATGAACTGGCGGCGACCACGTTCAAGGAGGTCGTCAATCGGCATGAGGCGCAACCGTTTGCACACTACTTCCTTGCGGAGGCCTACACGGGCATGGGGCCGGACTATCAGCGTCAGGCCGCAGCACATTATCGACGTTTCCTCGAAATCGTCGGCGATGATGCTGAATGGGCAGGACATGCGGAGCGCTACGGGCTTGATCTGGGCCGAACGATCGGCGTCGCGGCCATTGAGGGCGTATCTGCACGCGTATGACGAGGGTTTTCCTCACCGGTGGAAGCGGATTTGTCGGGCGTCAGGTGCTGAAGGCTTTGCGCGCAGCCGGTCACGATGTCACGGTTGCCGGGCGCCCCGGAAGCTTTGAACGCGCTGGAATTGACCTTTCGGGGGGCGCGCACCTGGCGACCCAGAACCTCTTCACCGAGCGCGAAGACTGGTGGGTAAGAGCCCTTGAAGGCCATGACGTGCTGATCCATGCAGCATGGTTCGTCGATCCCGCATCCTACATTCACTCGCGGCACAATCTCGTCTGCGCGGCGGGGTCCGTCGTCATGGCGCGCGCAGCGGCGCGGGCTGGCGTTCGCCATATTGTCGGCCTCGGCACCTGCATGGAATACAGGCTGCCCTCGGCGAGGCTTCATCCCGATGCCCCGCTTGGGCCTTCCAACCTCTATTCGGCGGCAAAACTCGCAACCTTTTTCATGCTCGATCGGCACTGCCGGGAAGAGCAGCTTGATTTCACGTGGTGCCGTCTCTTTTATCTCCATGGAGAGGGTGAGAAACCCGGAAGGTTGGCCTCCTACATCCATGCGCAGTTGAGCCAGGGTGAATACGCCCGGCTGTCTGCGGGAACGCAGCTCCGCGACTATCTGGACGTATCCGACGCGGGACGGATGATCGCTGCGATCGCGGACACAAGGCAAACCGGGGTCGTCAACATCTGCTCGGGCCGCCCCACGACCATCCGCCTCTTTGCTGAACACATCGCCGATGGCTATGGGCGTCGTGACCTGCTTCTCTTTTCGCACAAGCCGGTTCCGCCCTCGGATCCGGCCGCCGTTGTTGGACTGTGCAACTGGCAGGCGCCCGCATGAAGATCGCTCATCTGGCAGCACATCTTGGAGGCGGCGTCGGCAAGGCCCATGCGGCCATTCGCGGCGTCGATCCGCGCGCGGCCGATCATACCTATCTCTTGCTGGAAAGCCCACGCGACCGGCGCTACTGCGAAGCGATAGAAGCGTCTGGAGCAAACCTCATGGAGTGCCCTGAACCCGCCCTGATGCAAAGAGTTCTAAGCGAAGCCGACATCATTCAGGTCGAGTTCTGGAACCATCCACGGCTCTATGAGGTGCTTGCCAAAACGTCGCTGCCGGCCGGCCGGTACGTTTTCTGGTGTCATATATCCGGCCTTGCGCCACCGCTTGTTGCCGAGGGCTTGATAGAAGCCGCGAACGCATTCGTCTTCACCTCGGCATGTTCGTTGCGTCCGGGCCTGCGCGGCAACCTCTCCGTCATCGGCAGCGGCTTCGGGTTCGATAATCCGCGGCGCCGGAGCGCAAACTCCGACGGCAAGGTGGTTGGCGGCTATCTCGGCACCGTCGATTTCGTAAAGATGAGCCCTGATTTCTTTGCTGCAGTCGACGCGATCGATGCCGACAATTTCGAAATCAGGGTTTATGGGGCCTGCGCGGAAAATGCCCCGCCAACGCTCAGCCATCATGCAATGCGCCATCCGGAGCGCGTAAGCATGATGGGCCAGACCGATGATCCCGCAGGGGCTCTCTCCCAGCTCGACTTCTTTTTCTACCCGCTCGCAAGGGGGCATTTCGGCACGGCGGAAAATGCTTTGGTCGAGGCCATGTCGGCGGGGCTTGCGCCACTGGTTCTGGACAATCCGGCTGAAATGGCCATCGTCTCCCACGGCGAAACAGGGCTTGTCGCAGCAGATCTCGGCGATCTGAGTCAAAAGCTTTCGGAGATCATTGGTGACCGCCGATTGCGCGAAAGACTGGGTGACGCGGCCGCAAAGGATGCGCAGCGGCGGTTTCGGCCCGAGGTCTCGCGCGATGCATTCGCAGCGCTCTATGCCAGGCTGGCCGCAACACCGCGCGCGACCCCGGATTTCGGATCTGTCCTCGGTCGCGCGCCGCTCGACTGGTATCTCGGTAGCTTTCCGGATGGATCGGCAAAGGGATTGGCGCCCTCAAAAGGAAGCCTGACCCATTTTCAGGCCTGTTTCCCCCACGATGAAGGACTAAATCGCTACGCCCGCGCCGCAGATGAGCTTCACCGGCGCGAGGAATGAGCGCATCACCCGGTAGAAGTCCTGCGCATTGCGGGCCTTGCCGATGAAGCGATCGACCATAAGCATGTTCCCATGGAGGCCACGCCGGATATCCGGTGGCTGCGGGCCTGCAAAATGCGGCTGGAACTGCGCTGCAAAGCGTCCGCCGTTCCATTGCTTGAAGGCATTGAAATAGGCCTGGCAACGTGCCGCAAAAAGGCGTGGATCCGTTTCCATCAGGCAATCGATCGTGGCGGCCCGGACGAAGGCCTCCTCAGCGCCGCCGCCCCAGGGCGTGCCCATTTCCATGAAGACAGCCTGCTGAACTTCGGCGATGCCCGCCGTCTGGCCGATGCCAGCATGAAATGGAAAGCCTTCAGTCGGACGACCAAGCGGATCGGCGGCAAAAGGATGCTTGGAAATGACGGACATGGGCCGCTCGCAATAGGCAAGCTCGTTGGCCAGAAACAGCGTTCGCGCCGCCCATTCGTAGGCCGGCAAGGGTGAAATTCGACCTGATGCCGCCACGCTTTCCACGATGGTGAGCGCCAGTTGCCGCTTCAATGCGCCGTGATAGAGACCAAAGGGCATGCGCGGAACATTGGTGCTGTTCGCCCACATGAAGAAGGCCTTGAGCATCGCTGTCTTGTCGAGATTCATTACGGAATACTGGCTGGGCACGCCAATCGACGAGCGCCTGTCGATCGGGTCACTCGCATCAATTTGCAACGCATGCCAAGCAAGCGCATCGGCTGCGGGATTGGCTTCCTCGACGAAGGCGACCATGATGGCAAGCTCGGGCTCGAGCATATCATCGGGATGAAGCAGCGTGACCCAGTCTCCGGTCGACGCGCGAATGAGGTTCGACCAGAGCGCCTGCTGTGATGTGCCTGGCGGCGCCGACTCGATTGTCCTGATACGGGCATGCGGCCAGAAAGCCGGAATGTCCGCCGTGCTTCCAACGATGACTTCGAGATCAAGATCAGGATCGGAAACGAGAGCAGTCAGAAGCGTTTCCAGTCCTTCGCCGGACTGCGTTGTAATCGGAACGCAAATCGAAAGGCGGGGCATGGGTCTTCTCCGCAGTTGCGCGTCCTTGCCTCAGAAAGGCTGAGTGACGGTTCGTTCAGGCACGTGGCGAAAAGCGGGGAGGGTGCGGTCCTGTCCCGACGAACCCCCACGTGCCTGAACACGAACTGTCTAGTTCCGCAAACTTGAGCGAAGCTAACGGTCAGGCTCATTTATGAGCCGATGACCCCGACTATTTCGAAATCGAATGTCGGTTGCCCCGCGTTCAGGCTGCAGCCTGTCGCGCCAGCTGGTAAAGCATCGTCGCGCGGTTGCCTGATGCGCAATAGCCGAGCACCTTGCCCTTTTCGCCTTTCAGAAGCGACTTGAGCCTCGAAGCATGGTCCATGGGCATCGATCCCGGGCTCATCGGCAGATAGATCGCGTGAAGCCCTGCGGCTTTCGCGGCGGCCTCGATTTCGGCAAAGTTGGGCTGGCCCCAGCCTTCGCCGTCCGGGCGCATGCAGGCAACAGCGCTGAAGCCCATTTCCTTGAGCTGTGCGAGATGCTCCGGCGAGATCTGGCCGGCGACAAAATAGCTGTTATCGATCTGTCGGAGGGACATGCGGGGACCTTTCCTTGGGCGGGCAGAAAACAGGCGGGCAAAGAAGCCCTGCCGGGGTGCGTCTTGGGAGTTTGAAGACATTCTTGTTTGGTCTCGAATTTCAGATTTATGAAGTTATATATATTAAATATAATATGTTTACAAGAGTTGGGCAGGGAATATCGAAATCCGCACGCGCAATTTGACGCCCGCAATCCCGGCATTATCGTGGATTGAAAGCGAATCGTTGAAAGTGGGGACAATGGCAGTTCTGGTGACAGGCGGCGCAGGGTATATCGGCAGTCACATGGTCTGGGCGTTGCTGGACGCAGGCGAGGACGTCGTCGTCCTGGACCGGCTTTCCACCGGCCATCGTTGGGCCGTGGCGCCCGAGGCGAAATTCTATGAGGGCGATATTGCGGACGTCGATCTCCTGCGCAAGATAGGCTCGGAAAACGACATCACAGCCATCATCCATTTC
>ERZ1034381.8-NODE-8-length-142532-cov-4.959355_pt1 | contig 142532 bp, 141 predicted proteins | sample MGYA00520602_ERZ1034381 | MGnify/ENA primary metagenome ERZ1034381 (study PRJEB33736, sample SAMEA104288466) | Azolla filiculoides | biome: Urban; feature: water surface; material: ditch water | place: Netherlands | collected 2014 ...
AGTCAACACCACAAAATACAAAAACTTCAAAAAAATGGTAAGTCTTTGAAATATAACGTATTATTTCTTCATCGAATTGTCACGGGGCTTTGAGTGCCTCGGAAGGCTCGTATTTCCGCTCTGCTCGCCACCGGTTTTTCATATTTGCAGGGTTTAACGCGAACCTGGCTCTGGAAAGCAGAGAAAAGGCGCGCACGCGCGCTACGCACACGTGAGCGTGCTCGAGGCGTTTGACTCCTGCGTGGCGAGCAGGCACATGTGTTTCAAAACAAAATCTGAAGGCTCAGGTGGGGAAGAATGGCGGAAAGCAGGGACATGAGACGGTTGCTCGGAAACGAGCCCGCCATACTTGCTGATGGGCGCAAAGCGCCCGATCGCCGCGAGATCTCTGTTCGCTGGCTGTCGGGAACGTTCCTTACGGGCGTTACGAGCACGATCCTCATGGGCGTAGCGCTGATGGGCGCGCTCGATGGCCGTCGCCAGCTCGCCATTCCGGCCGAGGCGTTTGCAAGCACGACAGAGGACGCCACCCCTACGGTTACCAAGCGAGGCGGTCGGCTTATCGCCACTAACATTGCATCAAAGCCTTCCGACAAGGAAATCATGGAAATCTCGACCATGATCCAGGAGGGTGGCAAGGAAGTCGTGCGCCGACAGCCATTCGAGCATGTGAAGATGGCGCTGGCGGCACCCCACTCCACTCAGGAAAGCTACCCGCCCTTTGATCCGCTGGCGATCTTTTCTTCGGGTCCGAGCCCGGCAGCGCCATCAGGTCACACGGGCCAGATCTATGGATCGGATGTCGAATCCGAAGTGAGCCTTGAAACGAAGGATTTCCCGCTCAAGGACCCGGCATCCGCCTACGCGCCATCAATGACCCTTGAAGAGATCGAGGAAACGGTCCGCACGAACGGGTCCGTGCTGACGGACGGGAACAGTCAGGTTTCAGCTCTCTACTACGTCGATCCGCGGCGCTTCGCAGCCGACAACAACGCGCTCGACATCACCAACGGGCTTTCGGCAAAAGTGATCGAGACGAACATGTCGGTCTCATCACCCGTGGCGATCACACACAACACGCCTGAATATGCCGACGACATCATTCCCGTGAGGACCGATTCCGACATTGCGACGGCTCTCGCCGCCAGCGGCTACTCCAAGAGCCAGATCCAGGATCTGGCGCAAAGCCTGGCCGACGTCTTCGGTTCTGACAAACTTCATGACGGCAACATCCTTCGCATCGGGATCATCCAGACCGGCGAAGACCTGAAGATTGTTCGCGCCAGCATCTATGATCGAAGCGAGCATCAGGTGACGATCGCCCTCAACGACCAAGGACAGTTCGTCAAGGCCGAGGCCCCACCGGAAATCGCCTCGCTTGCCTCCTCGCTCGACGAGAGCCGGACACCGCCCCAGGTGAGCAGCGACCTGCCGAATGTCTATGACGGCATCTACCGGGCCGCGCTTTCCTATGGAATGGGCGAAACCCTGACGACCCAGATCGTCAAGCTTCTGGCAAACAATGTCGACTTCCAGGCGCAGTTGCGACCAACGGACCGTCTCGAGGCCTTCTTCTCCGTTGCAGACGAGAACGGCAAGGTGACAGACGGTTCCGAACTGCTGTTCGTCTACGCCAAGTTCGGTGATAGCGAAACGCGGCTCTACCGTTACCAGAATCCCGATGACGGCTCGGTCGACTATTATGGCCCCGATGGCCGCAGCATCCATCAGTTCCTCTTGCGTAACCCCGTCCCCGGAGGGATTTTCAAGTCACCGTTCGGCATGCGCCGCCACCCGATTCTCGGCTATATGCGCATGCACACCGGCGTCGACTGGGCCGCACCAAAAGGTACGGCCATTATCGCAACCGGTGACGGCATCGTTGAGAAGGCGGGCTGGGATCACGGCGGCTATGGCAACCAGACGATCATCAAGCATGCCAACGGCTATGAAAGCTCCTACAATCACCAGAGCGCGATCGCCAAGGATGTGGTTCCGGGCGCCAAGATCCATCAGGGCCAGGTGATCGGTTGGGTGGGCACGACGGGGGAATCAACCGGGCCGCACCTTCACTACGAAGTCATCGTCAACGGAACGAAGGTCGATCCGCAAAAAATCCGCCTTCCCGATGGCAAGGCGCTGGCGGGAGATCCGCTGGCCAAGTTTGATGCAGAGCGCAAACGCATCGACACACTGCTCGGCCACGAAGACTGGAACATCGCGAGCAACTGAGCCGAACCGCGCACGCGCGTGGACCCTAGACCTCCCCGAAAATAAAAAACCGCCGGCGAACCGGCGGTTTCGATCTGCAATCATGACCGGGGTCAGGCGGCTTCGCTCACCACGTTGCGCGTGTTGAAAAGCAGCCTGTCGGATCCGGCTGTCACAGAAACTGCCGAACCGTCTGGAACATCGCCGGTCAGGATCTTCTCCGCCAGCGGATCCTGCAAATGTTTCTGGATCGCCCGCTTCAGCGGACGTGCACCATAAACAGGATCGTACCCCTTGTCCGCCAACCATTCGCGGGCGCTGGCATCGAGCGAAATGGAGATCTTGCGATCAACCAGAAGCTTGCCAAGCCGTGCGATCTGGATATCGACGATCGCGCCCATTTCCTTGCGGCGCAGCCGGTGGAAGAGGATGATTTCATCGACGCGGTTGAGGAATTCCGGCCGGAAGTTCGAGCGCACGACACCCATGACCTCTTCGCGGACGCTGTCGCTGTCCTCGTTTTCACCCAGCGCTGTCAGATATTCGGCACCGAGGTTCGACGTCATGATGATGATCGTGTTCTTGAAGTCCACGGTACGACCCTGACCATCCGTCAGGCGCCCATCATCGAGCACCTGAAGAAGGACGTTGAAGACATCGGGATGTGCCTTCTCGACCTCGTCGAACAGCACCACCTGATAGGGTCTGCGCCGGACGGCTTCGGTGAGAGCGCCCCCTTCGTCGTAGCCAACATAGCCGGGCGGCGCACCGATGAGACGCGAAACCGAATGCTTCTCCATGTACTCCGACATGTCGAGGCGGACGATTGCGGTTTCCTCATCGAAAAGGAAGCGCGCCAGCGCCTTGGTGAGCTCGGTCTTGCCGACACCGGTTGGCCCGAGGAACATGAACGAGCCGATCGGCCGGTTCGGATCCTGAAGTCCTGCACGCGCACGGCGAACCGCGCGGGAGACAGCCTGGACCGCATCACCTTGGCCCACCACCCACTTGGCGAGATCGTCTTCCATGCGAAGCAGCTTGTCGCGCTCGCCCTCAAGCATCTTGTCGACTGGAATACCCGTCCAGCGTGACACGACCTGGGCAACATTGTCCGGCGTCACGACCTCCTGAACCATGGCATCGACGTTTCCATCGCGTGCCTCGGCTGCTTCCAGCTCCTTTTCGAGCTGCGGGATCACGCCATAGGCAAGCTCGCCCGCCTTCTGGAATTCGCCGGTGCGCTGGGCAATCGCCAGATCGTTGCGCGCCTCATCAAGCTTGCGCTTGAGTTCGGCAGCATGACCGAGCTTCTGCTTTTCCGCCTGCCAGCGTGCTGTCAGCGCGTTAGCCCGTTCTTCGAGGTCAGAGAGATCGATTTCGAGCTTTTCAAGCCGATCCCGGGAACCGGTATCCGTTTCCTTCTTCAGGGCCTCGCGCTCGATCTTCAGCTGGATGATGCGTCGGTCGAGCTCATCGAGCTCTTCCGGCTTGGAATCGACCTGCATGCGCAGACGCGATGCAGCCTCGTCCATCAGGTCGATGGCCTTGTCCGGCAGAAAGCGATCCGTGATGTAGCGGTTGGAAAGGACGGCAGATGCCACCAGCGCGGAGTCTGAAATCCGCACCTTGTGATGCTGCTCGTACTTTTCCTTCAGGCCGCGAAGGATCGAGATCGTATCCTCGACGGTCGGCTCCGACACCATCACGGGCTGGAACCGGCGGGCAAGAGCCGCATCCTTTTCGACGTGCTTTCGGTATTCATCAAGCGTGGTCGCACCAACGCAGTGAAGTTCACCACGCGCCAGCGCCGGCTTCAGAAGGTTAGATGCATCCATCGCACCTTCCGCCTTGCCCGCGCCAACGAGGGTATGCATCTCGTCGATGAAGAGGATGATCTCACCGTTCTCCGACTGCACTTCGGAAAGCACTGCCTTCAGGCGCTCCTCGAACTCACCGCGATATTTCGCACCGGCAATCAGCGCACCCATGTCGAGCGCCATCAGCTTCTTGTCGCGCAGCGATTCGGGCACGTCACCGTTGATGATACGCAGCGCCAGTCCCTCGGCAATCGCCGTTTTGCCAACCCCGGGCTCACCGATCAGGACCGGGTTGTTCTTGGTGCGACGCGACAGAACCTGGATCGCCCGACGGATTTCATCGTCGCGGCCGATCACCGGATCGAGCTTGCCGTCACGCGCATCCGCTGTCAGGTCGCGGGCATATTTCTTCAGCGCGTCAAAGCCCTGTTCAGCATTGGCGCTATCGGCCGTGCGGCCCTTTCGGATGTCGTTGATCGCCTGGTTCAAACCCTGCGGCGTGACCCCGGCCTTCTTCAGGCTGGAGGACGTCGAAGCGCTGGTTTCAATTGCAAGCGCCTGCAGGAGACGCTCGACGGTCACGAACGAATCGCCAGCCTTCTTGGCAGCATCCTCAGCCGTCGCAAAAACTTTCGCGAGAGGCTGGGACAGATAGACCTGCCCGTTACCACCGGAAACCTTCGGCAGTTTGGCCAGTGCAGCATCGTTGGCAATACGGGCCTGACGGGGATCGCCACCGGCTTTTTCGATAAGCGCAGACGCCATCCCCTGATCATCGTCGAGCAGGACCTTGAGGACGTGCTCGGCGGTAAACTGCTGGTGACCTTCGGCAAGGGCGCCCGTCTGGGCAGACTGAAGAAATCCGCGCACGCGCTCGGAATATTTTTCGATATTCATGTGACCTCCATTCCTCGCACCGCCCACTGAAGGCACGGATTGATGGTTTGAGATAGACCCCCTCTTCGAGGCGGGCCTTGTTTTCAGAGCAAGATATGGGCTTGGTCACAGGTTTTTAAAGGGCCGCCACACACAAAAAATCCCGGCTCCGAAGAACCGGGATCACGTGACTTATCAAAAGGCAATTGGCGTGCGTGAGCAGCTGAAAAAGCGCGTCCCTTCAGTGTGCCTGCGGAAACCGGAGACCAGCCAATAATACCAACGATCATTGACGGGAAATCATTTGATGGCTCGGAAACCGAACGACTTCAGCCGGGCAGCGGCGTGCATTTCACATCCTTCTTTTCGGTCTTTCCGCCAACCGTGCACATGTTCACCGAACAGCTGCATCCCTGGTAGGCGGTGCATTTCTTACCGTTCCAAACCTTATTGAAACTAATGTCGACGCTGGTCACCTGGCAACCGTTGGGGAAGGCGTTCGGCCCAGTATGCGAGCCCAGATCAACGCCACCATTGGGGGTCTTGCAGTTCACACCCGACGTGTATTTGACCTTGCGGCCGTTCTCCATGGTCCAGACACAGGAATTGGCCTTGCAAATGCAGCCTTGGGCGATCTTGCAGGTCGTCTTCATGCTTTCGGGGACCTGGGGACTTTTTACCCCAAACGATTGACCGTCCTGAACAGTCTGCTGAATCGGGGTGCAGACCTCATCATAGGCATGAACAGAACCAAAGAGACCGGCAAAAAGCAAAATCCCGGCGGTGAGAAATGAGCGGAGCATATCAACCTCTGAAATTTGATCCCGAGCCAACAGACACTCGTGATCAAACCTATGCGAGGCGAGAGTTCCGAAACTTGGAGTATCCGGCTCCCATTACGGACTGGACGGATGTCAAAAGGTGTTTCCATGCTTGCGCATGTCCCGCGGCGTCATTGCGAAGCGACGTTTGAAGACCCTGTTGAAGTACGAGAGATCATTGAAGCCGCAGGCATAGGCAACAGCGGTGATCGAGGTCTGCCCATCACATTTCGTTGTCAGCTTTTCTGCGGCTGATACGAGTCTCTGCTCCAGTACATAATCGGAAAAGCTCGTTCCCTCTTCTTCGAAAAGAGCGCGCACATAGCGCGGCGAGATCTTCTGATAGAGGGCTACATCATCCAGCGAAATGCGACCGTCCGCGAGATGTTTTCGGATGAAAGCCTTGATTGCAGCCATGCGGGCAGCCTTCAACCCGCGTCGGCGGGCGATATCGGCAAAATCACCGGTGGCGCCCAGGCTGAGCAGGCAAAGATCCGCCAGATGTGTGGACAAACTCGACGCCACGGAAGGTGAAATATCCTGATCTTGCGTTGTGAGAAAGGCAAGGTATTGGCCGAGATAGGAAAGCTCGGCAGTCTTCGGCAGACTGGCATAGGCTCCAAGGTCGAGACCTGCCGCCTCAGCCCACAAGCGTGGGAACTTCAGCATCGATATCGTGGGATTGACCGCAACGAATGTTCCAGGCGATGTGCTTGAGTGGATCATGCTTTGCCCGGCACGATAGCTGTAGTCACCCAGCCGACTGATCGTGCCCCGCGCCGATCCGCCCATCATGACTGAGAGCTCAAGATCATCATCAAGCTTGGCCGACATACCGCGATCTCGGGACATTCGGATCGTTGACGCCGCGAAACGCACCAGCGACATCCCCTCAAGCTGACGGCAGGAGATTTGAAAATCCAGGTTGGGTGTCCCGAATGGCGTGATGTCGATCATCATGTGTTCTGCAAGCAGGTCCCGCGACTCGCGGGCCCGGTTCTTTTCCGGCAATGCACTCGATGAGAAGAAAAAGCCGCCCATGATGTGTCCGCAGTAGCAATGACGTCTGCTTCAACTGAGGAACCTGAACCGAGCTAGAGCATTTCCACCCAATACCGGGTCAGTTCTGTTTCTCGATTGGCGCGTGTGATCCGCTGGTGAGACGGTTGCAGGGCGATGCTCCCGCATCGGTTAAGACCGGCTCGCCTGCGGGCACCCGCCATTCGGAAACCCGAAGGGACGGGCGCTTTTGCGCCAATATCTGTGCGAAAGCCCTTGAACGTATCGATGGATATGCCCTGCGGGCTTTCGCTTGATCCTGTCACAAAATCGCTCCGTCAGAATGACCCGGAATTGAGTGGAAACGCTCTAGACGGGACATGCCCAGATTTGAAGTGCAAAACAAAAACCAGATGCTGCGGACAATAGAAAACGGCGAGCTGATAAAAATCAAGCCCGCCGTTTCGTGATGTGCATCCGGCTTGAACCCGGAAAGACTTTATTCGCCAGCCTCAGCAAGCGCTGGCTGGGAGGCATCCGCCTCAGCCGACGAACCCTCACCCGCCTCGGCCTGGTCGCCGTGATTGCGACGCTGCGGACGACGCGGCCTCTGCTGGCGGCGCTGACGCGGCTGACGTTCGGTTTCCTGCGACTGAGCATCCTCGCTCAATGACACTTCCGCCGGCATGCCATCGATCTCGGGCTGCGGCCCGCTGCCATCGAAGGTCTGCTCGGGCTGGGAGGTCCGCTCGGCAGCCTGCGTGGACTGAGGCACGGAATCCGATCCCATGTCGTCGTCATCGCGATCATTGTAATCCTGCCGCTCTTCACGATGGAAGCGCTCCTGCATCTGCGCCTGCGCGCTGGCAATGATGCGGTTATAGTGCTCGGCGTGCTGCAGATAGTTTTCAGCCATGACCCGGTCGCCTGAGCCTTGGGCATCTCTGGCAAGCTGGGCATATTTCTCGGCGATGTGCTGTGCAGTGCCCCTGATTTTCACATCCGGGCCGGAACTGTCGTAGGTCCGGGTCAAGGGATTGGAGCCCTTGCGAATGTTATTATTCTGGTTGTTGTTATTCTGGTTGTTATTGTTACGCCCGCGACCGCGCTTGTTCTGCTGTCCTGGCCTCATCGATTGATCACCTGAAGTTTCTTTCTCATGACAACAACATGGCTCCACCCGCTTTTCCAGAAAGGGGAAACTGCGAGCCGCAGCATCTGCGCATAACCCACGCAATCTTGCCGCTTGTGAAGATAATTAACAGATTTCTGCACAGGGCCTGTCGATACCCCAGAAACCCTCTTGAGAGAGCAACCAAATCGGCGAAAGCCGCCCCGGGATCAAATTCATCCGGCGCTTATGGCCTAGTGCTGGTTTGCAACCTAGCCCGCTTCACCCTTAAATCCAAGCGCTTTTTTCGCAACGCGAGAATTTATGCGCCATTTGTCAGGGCGCTGATCAGGCAGTGCGGGCAAAGAGCAGTGCCCGGTCGTGACCGGCGAGATCCTTGATCGCCTCGAGGACGACAAATCCGCAGGCCTCGAAAATGGCTCTGACATCCGCCAGCTGATCCCAGCCGAATTCGACACCGACAATGCCACCGGCCTCCAGATGTCGCCCTGCCTCAGCGGCAATCACACGATAGGGCTCGAGTCCATCCGGCCCGCCATCGAGCGCCCGAAGGGGATCGTGAAGCCTCACGGAGACATCAAGTTCCTCGATCTCCGCACTCCTTATATAAGGGGGGTTGGACACGATGACGTCAAACCGGCCGTCAATCGAGGCAAACCAGTCACTCTCTACAGCCTGAAACCGTGCGCCGAGACCATTCATGTCAGCATTTTTCCGGGCTGTCGCCAGCGCGTCCACCGAGATGTCGCTAGCGACGCCAACCGCAGACGGACACTCCGATAGCAATGCAAGGCAGATTGCTCCTGTGCCCGTGCCGAGATCCAGGACTCTTGCCTTTCCATTACGGGCGACAATCTGCTGGAGGTGGGGAACCACGGCATCCACCAGCACTTCGGTATCCGGTCTGGGTTCAAGCGTTTCCGGAGAAAGCGACAGTGAAAGGCCGTAAAACTCGCGCCTGCCGATAATGCGGTAGACGGGTTCGCCCGCACTGTGGCGTCTGACAGACTCCTCCAGACGCGATACCTGTCCCGCACTCAAACCTCGCGTACCATCAGAGATGAGCTGCGTTGGTGTGATGTCGAGAACACCGGCAAGCAAGGCGCGGGCCGAAAAAGCCGGATCAGCAACACCGGCAGCCCTGAAATCCTCCCGCATCCGGGCAAGCATGGCATGGATGGTGTAATCACCCTCAGCCATTGTCGCCGCCAAGCTGGGCAAGCTGGCCAGCCTGATAATCGGACACGAGCGCATCGATCACCTCATCAAGATCACCCTCGATGATTCGGTCGAGCTTGTAGAGCGTGAGATTGATTCGATGGTCCGTCAGGCGCCCCTGCGGAAAATTGTAGGTGCGAATTCGCTCTGACCGGTCGCCGGAACCCACCTGGCTCTTGCGCGATGCCGACCGTTCGTTATCGGCCTTCTGCCTTTCGATATCGAAAAGCCGCGCGCGCAGCACCTGCATGGCCTTGGCCCGGTTCTGGTGCTGCGACTTTTCCGAACTCGTCACAACGAGGCCTGTCGGAAGGTGTGTGATTCGCACCGCCGAATCGGTGGTGTTGACGTGCTGGCCGCCCGCACCGGACGATCGCATCGTGTCGATGCGGATATCTTCAGCGCGGATTTCAATATCGATGTCTTCCGCCTCGGGCAGAACGGCAACGGTCGCCGCGGAGGTATGAATGCGTCCACCCGCTTCCGTCTCGGGAACGCGCTGGACCCGATGTACACCGGATTCGAATTTCAGTTTGGCGAATACGCCACGTCCGCTGACGGTCGCGATGATTTCCTTGAAACCGCCCGCTTCACCTTCGCTCGCCGATAGGACCTCGACCTTCCAGCCATGTTCGGCGGCGTAGCGCTCATACATGCGGAAGAGATCGCCGGCGAAAAGGGCTGCTTCGTTGCCACCGGTGCCGGCGCGAATTTCAAGGATCGCGCTCTTTTCATCCGCCGCATCCTTGGGCAACAGGATGATCTGCATATCCGTCTCAAGACCCGCCAGCCGCTCCTTCAGATCCGGTAGCTCCATTTCGGCAAGCTCACGCATGTCGCGGTCGGTCGATTTGTCGGCAAGCAGCGCTTCGAGATCGGCAAGCTCTGCGTCCGCCTTCTGAAATTCGCGGATCTTGCGAACAACAGGGTCGAGCTCGGCATATTCGGCTGCCAGCTTGACGTAAACATCCGGCGCGGGCCCGGCCGACATGCGCGCCTCAACCTCGCTGAAGCGGCGCTCAAGCTCGCGCATCTTTTCAATCGGAAGTTTGGCCAAGTCTCAAATCCTAGACGGGAATGTTGTTTGCGTCGGCAAACATTTCCAGGACATGGCGCATCGGCTCACGCGGATGACGCTCTTCAAGCGCGGCATCCATCATCGCGGTCAACTGCCCGACATCGAGGCCAAGCAACATCGCCTTGACAGGACCAATCGCCGCCGGCGACATGGAAATCGACCGGAAGCCGATGCCCATAAGCGCCATGGCCGTGAGCGGCTTGCCCGCCATTTCGCCGCACAACGTCAGCGACGTATTGTTGCGCTCTGCCGCGCGCGCGATATCGCGCAGCATGCGCAGGAATGGCCGTCCAAGAATATCGAACCGATCCGAAACGCGCGCATTGCCGCGATCGACCGCCATGGTGAACTGGAACAGATCGTTGGAACCGACCGATACGAAGTCCACCTCTGCCATCAGCTCATCGAGCTGCCACATCAGGGCGGGCACTTCGAGCATCGCGCCAAACTGCAGCTTCTTCGGCAACTGATAGCCGAAGCGCGACAGATGCTGAATTTCCTTCTGCATAAGTTCACGTACGGCACGCAGCTCGGCGACTTCCGTCACCATCGGGATCATCATGCGCAATTCATGGCCGCTCGCCGCGCGAAGAAGCGCGCGAAGCTGCGTACGCAGAAGCCCCGGCCGGTCGAGCGCAAGGCGGATCGCGCGCCAGCCGAGAGCCGGGTTTTCTTCGTCCGCACCGCGGAAATAGGGCACGACCTTGTCGCCGCCGATATCGAGCGTTCGGAACGTAACCGGACGGCCCGCAGCCTGACGCAGCACGCCGCGATAAAACGCCTCCTGCTCTTCAACCTTCGGCATGGTCGAGGCAATCATGAACTGCAATTCGGTGCGGAAGAGACCAATGCCCTGCGCGCCCGATTCGGTCAGCTGAGGCAGATCGACCAGCAGGCCGGCATTCATTAGAAGATTGACGCGCACACCGTCTTTCGACAGCGGCTCGACCGAGCGCAACGCCCTGAACTGTTCCTGGCGGCGGGCGCGGAAGCGCACCTTCTCTTCATACGAGACCCTGAGATCGGCTGCCGGGCGCAGGTGTACGCTGCCGCCATCGCCGTCGATGATGACCGCGTCGCCATTTTCGGCCAGCGCCACGATCCCGGCCGCCTGGCCGACAATCGGAATGCCCATAGCGCGCGCCACGATGACAACGTGGCTGGTGACCGCGCCTTCCTCAAGAACGAGGCCGCGCACATGTTCACGCGGATAATCCAGCAATTCGGCAGCGCCCATGGCGCGCGCGACGATGATCGCGTCGGCAGGCAGACTTCCGCCACCCTTCGGACCATAGCCTGTCAGCTGGCGCAGCAGCCGGTTGGCCAGATCGTCAAAATCGTGCATGCGCTCGCGCAGATATGGATCCGTCAGACGGATCATCCGCGCCTTGGTGTCGCTCTGGACTTTTTCGACAGCCGCTTCAGCCGTCAGACCATTGCGGATCGCTTCCTCGAGCTTGCGCACCCAGCCACGATCGTGGGCAAACATGCGATAGGTTTCGAGAACCTCGCGGTGCTCGCCCTCCATCGACACATCACGCCGCGACAGGAGATCATCGATGGAAATGCGCAGCGATCCGAGCGATTCGTTAAGCCGCTTCAGTTCCTGGTCGGTATCCTCGTTCAGCAGATTGGTGACGACAATGCGCGGCTCGTGCAGAACCACATGGCCAAGACCGATGCCTTCGCCGTAACTGTCGCCCTCGATCGAAACCGGACGGGTCAGGTCGAGTTCGAGACCTGGTCTTGTGATCTTCTTGAGTTCGCCGGTCGCGATCATTTCGGCGAGAACCATCGCCGTGGTTTCCATCGCCTCGACCTCTTCCTCGCGGTAGGTGCGCTGCGCACGGTTCTGAACAACGAGAACGCCGAGCGCGCGACCAACACGAAGGATCGGAACACCGAGGAAGGAATGGAAGATTTCTTCGCCGGTTTCCGGGAGATACCGGAAGGCGGGATGCGATTGCGCATCCGAAAGGTTGAGCGACTGGGCCGACGCAGCAATCGTACCGACAAGGCCCTGCCCCATCTTCAGCTGGGCAAGGTGGACCGAGTCCTTCTTCAGACCTTCTGTAGCATAAAGTTCGAGCACACCATCCGAACGCAGCACATAGACGGAACACACTTCCGCGACCATGTTCTGGGCAATCTGCTGGACGATCTTGTCGAGGCGCTCTTGTGGTTCAAGCGGCTCCGCCATCAATTCGCGCAGCCGCTTGAGAAGAACGCGCGGACCCTGTGTCAGGCCTTTCATCGCGCATGTGCTCCGGTTCAAAGTCTATTCCGGGAGGGCAGGAAACCGCTTCAGGACTCCCCGCCGCAAGGAATCATAATCAACTTTTATCCAGACCGTAGCAGGAATGCAAAGTGCGAACTGCAAGTTCGGCGTATGGACCATCGATCAGGATCGAAATCTTGATTTCCGAGGTCGTAATCGCCTTGATGTTGATGCCCTTTTCGGCAAGCGCGCGGAAGGCTGTTGCGGCAACGCCTGCATGGCTGCGCATGCCGATACCGATAACCGAAACCTTCACCAGACCGGTTTCGCTCTGGACAACGTCGAAGCCGATCTTGTCCTTGTTCTGAGCGAGCACCGCGAGCGCCTTCTCGACGTCGCCGGAGGGAACCGTGAAGGTCATGTCCGTGCGCGTACCGTCTTCCGAAATGTTCTGCACGATCATGTCGACGTTGATATGAGACTCAGCCAGGGGGCCGAAGATCGCTGCCGAAACACCCGGACGGTCGGCGAGGCGGCGCAGCGAAACCTGCGCTTCGTCCTTGGCATAGGCAATCCCGGTGACTACTTCCTGTTCCACGATTTCATCCTCGTCACAAATCAGCGTGCCCGGCGGGTTCAAGAGATCGCCCATTCCCGGTGCATCGGGGTCTACGAAAGAGGAACGCACGAACGTGCGCACCTTGTGTACCATAGCAAGCTCGACCGAGCGGACCTGCAGAACCTTGGCACCGAGCGACGCCATTTCGAGCATTTCCTCGAAGGCGATCTTCTTCATGCGGCGCGCCTTGGGTTCGATGCGCGGGTCGGTCGTGTAGACGCCATCGACGTCGGTATAGATGTCGCAACGGTCAGCCTTGACGGCAGCGGCAATTGCAACGGCGCTGGTGTCGGACCCGCCGCGGCCGAGCGTGGCGATGCGGTTATCCGGACCAATGCCCTGGAAGCCGGCAACGACCGCAACCTGGCCCATTTCAAAGCGGCGGATGAGTTCGGCACCATCGATGTCCTGGATGCGGGCAGCACCATGGGCGCTATCGGTCTTGATCGGGATCTGCCAGCCCTGCCATGAGCGGGCATCGATACCCATGGACTGCAGCGCGATCGCCAGCAGACCTGACGTCACCTGCTCGCCCGATGCAACGACGGCATCATATTCGCGGGCATCATAAAACGGGGACTTGGCGCCGGTGACCTTGGGCATGTTCTGTACCCAACCGACCAGTTCGTTGGTCTTGCCGGACATGGCCGAAACCACGACGGCGACCTGGTGGCCGGCATCCACTTCACGTTTGACGTGGCGTGCGACGTTATAGATCCGGTCGAGGTCTGCGACGGACGTGCCGCCGAATTTCATAACGATGCGTGCCATTTCAAATGTCCGGTCATGTGACGCGTCGAAGACGCGAGCAGTCAGTCAAACAATCGAAGGCTCGATCCTTAGAAAAAAGGATCGAGCCCAAAGTTGGCGGTCTCTTAGCGAAAAAGCGACCCGACTGCAACAGCCGGTGATCGGGTTCCGGCGGACGCCGGGATTCGCCGATCAGTTATCGCGCAGCGGCGAAATCTGGATTTCCACGCGGCGGTTCTGCGCGCGGCCGGCTTCGGTCGCGTTGGAGGCGATCGGCTGGGTTTCGGCAAAGCCGACAGCCGACATGCGGCGGGGATCAACGCCCTGGCTTGCCAGATAGTTGGCAACCGAAATGGCGCGACGCTGCGAAAGCTCCTGATTGTGCTGGTGGCTACCGGTCGAGTCCGTGTGGCCATTGACGTCGATCAGCGTCTTTTCGAACTTCTTCAGAACGATGCCGACCGAATTCAGCGTCGGATAGAACTCGGCCTTCACGGCATCCTGATCGGTCGGGAAGGTGATGTTGGAGGGCATGTTGAGCACGATGGAGTCCCCGTTGCGCGTCACGGATACGCCCGTGCCCTGAAGCTGCGCTCTGAGCTCGGATTCTTGCTTGTCCATATAATTGCCGATCAGGCCACCGCCGAGGGCACCAACCCCAGCGCCGATCAGTGCAGCATTGCGCCGCGAGTTGGCATCCTGTCCGACGAGCAGGCCGGTCACGGCGCCAAGACCCGCGCCGATCATGGCGCCACCGGCCGTATTCGACATCTTCTGCTCGCCCGTATAGGGATCCGTGGTCGTGCAGGCCGAAAGAAAGGTCGCGGCGAGAAGTGACAGGGCAATTTTCTTGATCATAGAGTTCGGTCCATCCGTGGGCAGAATCAGCCTAGTGGAGTGAATTTGACATTTGATACCCATATGCGGCAAGCGCTCAAATCAAATGTCAAATTCGAAAACTCCACTAGAATCATAAAGTTGCTAGTGGTTTAACCGATTCCAACATTTGCCTCGGTGCTTGCAGGATCAGGATGCAAATGTTGGAATCAAACCACTAGCCTGAGTGTCTTCATTTGTTGCGCGAAGTCAAATCGTGCGAATCCGGCGAAATCACGGCTTTTACGGTACTTGACAATCCGGCCTTGAAATCCGACTTGGATGACCAGAAAGAAGGAAGACGCCGATGAGCCAGGCAGCCAAGACCACGATTGATCAGGCAGAAGTCGACCGCTTTACCGCCATGGCGGCGGAATGGTGGGATCCGACCGGCAAGTTCAAGCCGCTGCACAAGTTCAACCCGGTTCGTATCCGCTACATTCGTGACAAGGCCATCGAGCATTTCGGCAGGGATGCAAGTGCGCATCGCCCGCTTGAAGGTCTGCGAGTTCTGGATATCGGTTGCGGCGGTGGCCTGCTGTCGGAGCCGATGGCCCGGCTCGGCGCGACCGTAGTTGGCGCTGATGCTTCCGAGCGCAATATCGGTATTGCCTCGACCCACGCAGCACAGAGCGGCGTGGACGTGGACTATCGCGCAGTGACGGCAGAAGAGCTGGCAGCCGCAGGCGAAAAGTTCGACATCATTTTGAACATGGAAGTCGTGGAACACGTCGCCGACGTCGAGTTTTTCATCTCGACCTGCGCCTCGATGGTCAAGCCCGGCGGCATGATGTTCATCGCAACCATCAACCGCACCATGAAGGCGATGGCATTGGCAATCGTTGGCGCGGAGTATGTCCTGCGCTGGCTTCCAAAGGGAACGCACCAGTTTGAAAAGCTCGTCCGTCCTGAGGAACTTGAAAAGCCGGTTCTCGAATCCGGCATGCAGATCGTCGAGCGCAAGGGTGTGTTCTTCAATCCGCTGATGAACCAGTGGAACCTGTCGAAGGACACGGACGTCAACTACATGGTCCTGACGACACGGCCAGCCAGGGCTGACTGATCACGCTCAGTTCGTATCTTCAGGCAAAACCGGAAGCGGAGCGATATCGATCCCTTCGTCGAGAAGCGAAGCGATGTCGTCCCTGGCCGCCTGACCGATGATGCCACGTGGCGCGGCCTCGCCATAATGTATCTTGCGCGCTTCTTCCGGAAAACGAGTTCCGACATCCTCGGAATTTTCGCGGATCGCTCGTACCATGTCGCGCATCCGCGCAATCATTTCGGCCTGCTCACTCGCACCACCCAGTGCTGCCATCTGCGTGCGATCATCGCTCGTGGCGACGGCTGGCGCCATCAGGGCCTTGTCGACCTTGGCGGAACCACAGACAGGACAGGTCACCAATCCGCGCGCATGTTGCGAGTCATAGTCTCCGCTCGAGGAGAACCACCCCTCGAACGCATGCTCTGCCTCACACCTGAGCGTATACTTGATCACGTCTTCAACCTGCAAAATTGGCGGTTTCAATCGCGAATTCGCGCGCATTCTTGAGATTCGGGATCTTTGCGCGCGCTGCAGCGACCTCGGAAATATCGATCTCCGCAAGCACGACGCCCTCGCCTTCTCCGGAAGCTGACGCAAGCACGCGCCCCCACGGATCAACGATCATCGAATGGCCGAAGGTCTCCCGGCCATCTTCATGAAGGCCGGCCTGTGCCGCAGCAATCACAAAGGCACCGTTTTCAATGGCGCGTGCACGCAGCAGGACTTCCCAATGCGCTTCACCGGTCTGCTTGGTGAACGCCGCCGGCACTGTCAGGATCTGCGCGCCAGCCAGAGCTTCGGCGCGGAAAAGCTGCGGAAAGCGAAGGTCGTAGCAAATGGCAAAGGCCAGCTTGCCAAAGGGAAGCTCGGCAACACGGCCAGCTTTGCCGGGATTGTAGGTCCGGCTTTCGCGCCAGCTTTCGCCATTGTCGAGATCGACATCGAACATGTGGATCTTGTCGTACTGGCAGATCTCGCCGCCATCCGGCCCGAACAGGAAGCCGCGATTGGCAACCTTGTCATCGCCCAGGGCAATCGCCGTCGAGCCGATATGCACGAAAACACCATGCTGGGCCGCAAGCTTCGACCCGGTGCGCACGATCACATCCTGCGCCTCGGGCTTCAGAACCCGCCTCAACCCTTCACGGTCGCGCTGGACAGCACCGGTCATTTCAGGCGTCTGAATGTAGCGCGCACCATGGGCGGCAGCTTCTCCGACAAGGCGCTCCAGGCTGTGGGCACTTTTCTCGGGATCAACACCCGAGCACATCTGGACGGCAGCAACTTTAACCTTGGTCATCAGCGGTCAACCCTCAGCCGGCGAGAAGCGGATCGAGCTTGCCGGCGCTATCCAACGCATGCAGATCGTCGCAACCACCGACATGCGTGTCACCGACAAAAATCTGCGGAAATGTATTTCGGCCGGAGCGTTCCATCATCTCGCTGCGCAGCTTCGGCTCAAACGTTGCGTCATGCTCTGTGTAGCTGACACCCTTGCGGTCGAGCAGCGCCTTCGCAGCCGCGCAATATCCGCACATCTGTCTGGTGTAGATAACGACAGGAACCATTCGAAACTCCCATGATCACGAGCATGTCGCGCAAATTGACGTGATGTTCATATAGGCTCGGCAAGCGCCATTGAAAAGACGAGAACCGTTACCTCTGCAGCCCCGGCCTTCATCAGGGCCTTCGTCGCGGCAGAAACGGTCGCACCCGTGGTGTAAACGTCATCTACGAGCACGATCTTTCGCCCCGAAAAGGCAAGCTTTCCCTCGTCAGTCACGGCAAAGGCGCCGCGAACGTTGTCTGCTCGCGCCTTTTCTCCCAGTCCGACCTGATGAATTGTTCTGCGCACGCGTCTGAGATCGCCGACATTGAGCGGCTTTCCGGCAAGGCGCGCGATATGCCGGGCAAGTTCAGCCGACTGGTTGAAACGGCGGGTGAACAGCCGCATCCGATGAAGTGGAACGGGAACAATGACGTCGGCCTGCGCCAGATGATCTCCGCCCGCACGTTGCATCCAACCCGCAAGAATGGGGGCAAGGTCCAGCCTGTCATTGTATTTCAGTCCGTGCACAAGACGCTTGCACACCCCTTCATGGCTGACCGCTGCCCGGGCGCGGCTGAATACCGGAGGATTGGCAATCGCCTCGGCTGACAGAAATCCAGCGCCCAGGTCATGCGTAAAGGGTGTACCCAGAATTTCGCAATAGGGTCGCTCGATGAACCGCACCTCCGACCAGCATGCGGGGCAAAGGGCGCCATTGTTCTGGGCGAGCCGCCCGCAACCCGCACAGGATGGCGGATAGAATACATTGAGCATCCGCGTTCCGGCGGAGCGCAACATTCCGGTCAGGCGTTGACTGATCTGGCTTGCCTCTTCACCCACGCGGCATTCCCTTGTAGACAGACGGCACTCTCCGGCCCCGGCCGGCACATGATCAGGCTGGAACGGCAACCAATGCAACAGATTTTTGATCCCGCAATTGTAGAGGCCAACCGGCGGCGCGCCGCCGCTATCGGCGATGAGGGCGCTGGCTTTCTTTTGAAGATCGCGGCAGGCGAACTGGCAGACAGGCTGGCCGCTGTCGAGCGGCAGTTTCCCGAGGCTATCGAGTTACATGGCATGACCGGCGTCGCCGCCGATGCGATCCGCGACACGGGCAAAGTGGATCACCTCGTGCGGCTTGAAACATCGAATGATTTCAAGCGCCAGAACGACGACTTCCGCCTGTCGTCCCTCGAAACACTTTCGATCGCACCGAAAAGTGTGAACCTCGTCGTTTCGCCGCTTTCAGCGCATCTAACCAACGATACGCCCGGACTTTTCATTCAGGTCATGCGCGCGCTGCAGCCGGACGGGCTTTTCATGGCCGCCATACCGGGCGCGGGTACACTCGCGGAGCTGCGTGAGGCCTTGCTGTCGGCGGAAGAGGAACTGACGGGCGGCGTCAGCCCCAGGGTCATCCCGTTTGCCGATGTGCGCGACGTCGGCGCACTTCTCCAGCGCGCTGGCTTTGCGCTTCCCGTCGCCGATGTCGAAAACTACACGGTTCGCTACAATTCCCTGTTCGATCTGATGCGGGACATTCGCCACATGGGCATGGCCAATCCGCTGGCCAATCGCTCGCGCAAGCACCCGGGGCGCGCACTTTTCATCCGGGCTGCGGAAATCTATGCCGAACGGTTTTCAGACCCGGACGGCCGGGTGCGGGCAACATTCTCGATCATCTACGTGGCTGGATGGGCACCGCACGAAAGCCAGCAGAAACCGTTGCGACCCGGTTCTGCAAAGGTAAGCCTGGCATCGGTGCTGAAAGACAAATCGGGAAACTAGAGCATTTCCAACCGAAGCGTGATCGCTTCGGCGTCAGACAATGCGTTAAAAGCAAGCAGATACAACATTGAAGGTGATCCCGAGATCACCGGAAATGCTCTCTAGTGGAGTGAATTTGACATTTGATCCCAGCATGCAGCGAGCGATAAAATCAAATGTCAAATTCGGAAACTCCACTAGAATCATAAAGTTGCTAGTGGTTAACTGGTTCCAACATTTGCTCGGGAGTTTGCAGAACCGGGATGCAAATGTTGGAATCAAACCACTAGTGGAGTTGGCTTATGACCAGAACTGGTCGAGCCAGAGATTGAGGCGCGTAAAACCCTGCGCATTGATCGAATAGATGCGCTTGGTGCCCTTGGCGGTCACTGTGACGAGATCGCTGTCCAGCAGTGCCTTCAAATGCTGAGAGACCGCAGGACGGCTGATGGGCAGTCCTTCGGCAAGTTCGTTCACCGTGCGCGGCGTGCGCCGCAACTCTTCCAGCAGATAGCGCCGGTTTGGGTCAGCTATGGCAGAAAATGGATCAATCTTCAGCATGGTGCGAAGCTAAGTCAAAGTGTGCGCCGCGGCAAGTAAATTGTGCGGTGCAAACATCGGAATGTGCAAGACAAACGTGTTGGATCATGTGGCGTTGGGCGGGGATCGGGAAAACCTTGCCTAATTTGCCCGTTGGGTTCGCGCATCCGTTGACCAATACCCCGAGCGTCCGCAAATCTGGCTTTGCCCGTGGATCAAAGCTCGTATATGACGAAGCAAGCTCAGCAGGGGCGGGGACTCGACCCATGCCTCGGCACTGCATTGAAATTTCACAACGGACCTTGAATGTCAGATATCGAAAATCGTTGTCGGCTCGTGTTGATCGCGCCTGAAGTCTCTGATCCTGCGCTGCGCACGCAGATCGTTGGCGATGCGCTGAAGGGTGGCGACGTTGCTTCCGTCATTATTCCGCAGCATGGCCTGTCGGATGATGAATTCCAGCGGCATGCAGAGATGCTGGTTCCCATTATTCAGGCTGCCGGTGCTGCTGCAATTATCGCGGGCGACAGCCGCGTTGCCGGTCGCGCAAAGGCTGATGGCCTTCACGTAGAGGGCATGCCGGAAGATGTCGCCGATGCCGTTTCCAAGCACACGCCCCGCATGATTGTTGGGGCTGGCAAGATCGCTGAACGCCACCGGGCACTGGAGATAGGCGATACCGGACCTGATTACGTTTTCTTCGGCAAGCTTGATGGCGACATCAAGCCGGAGGCGCATCCCAAGAATCTTGCGCTCGGCGAATGGTGGGCCGCGATGGTTGAAATTCCCTGCATCGTTATGGGTGGAACCGATCCGGCGTCTGCGCTGGCCGTTGCGGAAACGGGCGCGGAGTTCGCGGCACTGGGCAAGGCGGTTTTTGCCGAACCCGGCCAGGCCGCCATGGTCGTGGCCCAGGTGAACGCGATGCTTGACGAAAAAGCGCCAAGATTTCAAGCTTCCTAGCCGTGATGCCAAAACACCGCTCCATCGCCGGGTCTGTTCTTGTCGCGACGTTCGCGGCGACGGTTGCATTGATGCCTGTTTGGGCGCGCGCGACTGACGATCTCCCGGGTGTCAATCTCGATCAGCCGATCAGCGACGACGATGGCGGCGGCCAGACAGACACGGCCAAACCGGATGCTGCCAACCCCGATGCTGCTAACCAGAGCACGAAGACGTCACGCGTGCCGCCGGTTATCCCGGATGATCAGCCCTTGCGCGGTTCGGTGCTCGGTCCGGATGGAAAGCCGGTCGACCAACTTTCCGACCCTGGTGCCGCGTTGCCCTCCGGAGGCACCGGTCTCTTTGACCGCATGGGAATGAACCTTCCTGATCTGCCGCCGGAAAAGCCCTATACGGGCAAGGTTGATGAAGCCTATGGCGCCTTCCAGCGCGGCTTTTACCTGACCGCGCTCGACAAGGCGCTGCCCCGCGCGCAGCTCGGCGATGCTGCGGCACAGACGCTGATTGCAGAACTGCTTGCGCGTGGTCTTGGTGTTCGTCAGGACGTGGACAAGGCGGTCTTCTGGTATTCAAAGGCGGCCGATGGTGGCGACCCCAATGCCATGTTCAAATATGCCCTGCTTTTGATGGAGGGGCGCTTCGTCAAGAAGGACAAGGCCAAGGCGGACGAGCTTATGAAGAAGGCCGCCGATGCCGGAAACTCGCTGGCTGCCTTCAACTGGGCCCAGTTGCTTGTCGCTGAGAAGCCGGGTCCCGATGGTTTGAAGAATGCCTTGCCCTACTACGAAATGTCCGCGTCCAAAGGCATTGCAGATGCGGAATATGCCGTTTCCCAGATCTACCTGAATTTGCCGGATATTCCGGCTGACAAGCGCGCCACGGCCAAGGACTGGCTGCTGCGGGCCGCCAAGGCCGGATATGACACAGCCCAGTTCGACATGGCCGTGTGGCTGATCGACGGGATCGAATTCAAGCGTGATATCGATGAAGGGTTCAACTGGATGCTGCGCGCGTCCGTTGCCGGCAATGTCGCCGCGCAGAACAAGCTTGCACACCTTTACATTCAGGGCATCGGAACGCCGCAGGACCTGATTGCCGCTGCCAAGTGGTATGTCCTGTCGCGCCGTGCGGGGCGCGAAGATCCGGAGCTTGAGGACTTCTACCAGGGTCTGACGGAGCAACAGCAGAAGCAGGCGATCGTCGAAGCGAACAAGCAACAGCGCGTTTCCCGGCGCAATCCGTAAAACTTTAAGCTTTAACTCTGTTTTAGCATTTGCCTTGAAACACACCCGCCGATGGGGGAGCTTGTGTGCGGGGGTGACACAATTTCGGGGTAAGTGAGGCGAACACATTGTTTTCGAGGTTCGGCTTCCGCAATATTCTGCGGCACCTTCCAGCCTGTGTCCTTAGAGCGGAAATCGACCTGAGTTAGCCATTCACGGTTTCAGCTTGCAATTTTTGGCATTTTGTGGTCTTGGAGGCCGCAATTTGGCGATGCTCATTCGCCTAGTGGAATGAATTTGACATTTGATCCCCGCAAGCAGCGAGCGAAAAAATCAAATGTCAAATTCGAAAATTCCACTCGAATCATAAAGTTGCTAGTGGTTTAACCGCTTCCAACATTTGCCCGGGAGTTTGCAGAACCGGGATGCAAATGTTGGAAGCAAACCGCTAGTAAGCCCAGTAACCTGTCTTGACCACCAGATTTGCGAGGATTTTGACCGAATGCCGTTTCTCGAAGCACTTTTTACCGGAGTGCACATGGCGGCAATAACGCGTCGAACCCGTGATCGTAACAGGAAGTAAAATGACCAGAGAGAACAGCAGCAAGGCCCCGACCTACGCGTTCGTGGTGGTTGCCGCGGGACGTGGCGAACGCGCGGGCGCCCCAGAGGAAGGACCCAAGCAATACCGCCCGATCGGTGGACAGCCAGTCATTCGTCACGGCCTCAAGGTCCTATTGTCGTGGCCGCGTACAAGCAGGATCGTTGCTGTCATTCATCCCGATGATCACGACCTGTTCGCCGCTGCCGTCAAGGATCTGGACCCACATGGAATGATCGTTACCGTGCACGGTGGCGCCACACGTCAGCAATCGGTTCTGAACGGGCTCACCGCTCTTGAAAAGAACAATCCGTCATTCGTCCTTATCCATGACGCCGTGCGCCCATTTATCGACGTGGGATTTCTGGACCACCTTGCAGGATTGCTCGAGACAGGCAGCAAGGCTGCCCTGCCCGCAGTTCCGGTCGCCGACACGCTCAAGCGAGCGTCCTCCGGGCTCATCACCGAAACAGTTGACCGCCGTGGCCTCTATGCTGCCCAGACCCCGCAGGCCTTCAGCTATCGCGAAATCCTGGCGGCGCACAGAAATGCTGCCGTGGCAACTGATGTGGAGTTTACAGACGACGCGTCCATTGCCGAATGGGCAGGCATCGAGGTCAGTCTCGCGGAAGGTCTGCCGGGCAATGTGAAGCTCACGGTCAAGCGCGACATAGAGTTGGCGGACAAGCGGCTGGCGGACACTGCCCCCACCGGCCAGAATCAGGAAACGAACATGATCCCCGACGTTCGCTGCGGCAACGGATATGACGTACATCAGCTTGTTGAAGGCGACGGCGTTACCCTCTGCGGCGTCTTTATCCCCCATGACAAAGCCCTGTCCGGACATTCAGATGCGGACGTGGCCCTCCACGCGCTCACCGACGCATTGCTTGCTACCTGTGGCGCTGGCGATATCGGCGATCACTTCCCGCCATCGGACCCGCAATGGCGCGGTGCACCATCACGCATTTTCTTGGCACGCGCAGCAGAAATTGTCCGAGATCATGGTGGCACGATTACAAATGCCGACATTTCCATCATCGCGGAAAAGCCCAAGGTCGGGCCGCACCGCGAAACGATGCGCACCAACCTTGCCAACATACTGGGAATCGCGCTTGATCGCTGCTCGATCAAGGCGACCACCAACGAAAAGATCGGTTTCATTGGACGCGAGGAAGGCATAGCCGCAATTGCGACCGCGACCGTGATTTACGCAGGAGACCCGAAATGACGGCCCATAGTGACAATATCGAACTGGCCCGCCAGGTTATCGAGGCATGCCGCGCACGCGACATCATGATCGCAACCGCAGAATCCTGCACGGGCGGCCTGATCGCAACAACACTGACAGAAATACCCGGATCCTCGGCAGTCTTCGATCGCGGCTTCGTCACCTATTCGAACGGCGCCAAGATCGAGATGCTCGGCCTATTTCCGATCACCTTGAAGCAATACGGCGCCGTATCGAAAGAAACCGCCATGGAAATGGCGCACGGCGCCCTGGCGCGCTCCGAAGCTGGTCTTTCGGTCGCTTGCACCGGGATTGCAGGCCCGGACGGCGGCACGCCGGAAAAGCCCGTCGGGCTGGTCCACATAGCAGCCAAGCACTACAACGGCACGATGCTGCACCGGGACATGCAATATGGTGACATTGGCCGCGCCGCAGTTCGTTTCGCCACAGTGCATACGGCATTGGAAATGATGCTGAAGCTGGCCGTGATAGATCCGAATTACAAGGGATAGCGTCGCATCGCGTCACTGACGCGAGGAGGACTCGACATGGGGCGAGAGACCGTTACCAGAGCCACCTGGAAGGGAACCGCGGCCGAGGTCAAGTTGATTGCCGAGGGAGATGAAATTATTCTCCGCGGCGCGATCAAGGCGAAACTTCCCCGGTCAGCCGTGACGGGCATCACATTGCAAGGTGACTCTCTGGCAATTGAGTTTGATGCCGATCAACTGATTCTTGAACTGGGCGCGGCGCAAGCCCAGAAATGGCATGACTTCCTGCTCAAGCCTGCGCCGACGCTAGCGCAGAAGCTCGGCATATCGCCGCAAAAGCCAGCTTTCATTCTTGGTGCTGCCGCAGATCCAGCTCTGGTGGGTGCTTTGACTGCTGCCACTGTTGCGGAGCCCGCACACGCCTCCTGCGTCATTGCCCTGATCGAGAGCCATGCGGACCTCAAGGCGGCACTGGAATGTGCTGCGCGGACGCCTGCCCTGCCGGTCTGGTGCATCTATCCGAAGGGGCCGCAGGCGAAACCCGGCGATGCTGACATCCGGATCGCCCTTCGCGCGGCAGGCTTCATGGACAACAAGGCTTGTGCAGTTTCGCAAAGGCTGACCGCAACGCGGTACGCGCTGTCCGCACCACGCCGCCCATGATCGTCGGGACCGGCTCAGACGAGCCGGTTTTGCTCAAGCGCAGCTTCGATGAAGCTCTTGAAAAGCGGATGAGGATCGAGAGGACGGCTCTTCAGCTCCGGATGGTACTGAACGCCGATGAACCACGGATGGTCCGGATACTCGACCGTTTCCGGCAAGACGCCGTCCGGCGACATGCCTGAAAACACCAGGCCGCAATGTTCCAGGCGATCCTTGTAATCCACGTTCACTTCGTAGCGATGACGATGGCGCTCGGAAATATCCGTCGAGCCGTAGATCGACGCAATGAGCGTGTCCTTCTTGAGCGCCGCCTTGTAGGCGCCAAGGCGCATCGTGCCACCGAGATCGCCGGCCGCCGAGCGCTTCTCCAGATCGTTGCCCTTAACCCACTCGGTCATCAGGCCGACAACAGGTTCCTTGGTCGGTCCGAATTCCGTCGATGATGCCTTTTCGATGCCTGCGAGATTGCGGGCAGCTTCGACGACGGCCATCTGCATGCCGAAGCAGATCCCGAAATACGGAACCTTGCGCTCGCGTGCGAAACGCGCCGCATTGATTTTGCCTTCCGAACCACGCTCACCAAAACCGCCGGGAACCAGGATGCCGTTGACCTTTTCGAGATACGGCGCCGGATCTTCCTTTTCGAAGACTTCGGACTCGATCCACTCGAGCTTGACCTTCACGCGGTTCGCGATCCCGCCGTGGTAGAGCGCCTCGATCAGCGACTTGTATGCGTCCTTGAGACCCGTGTACTTGCCGACGATGGCAATCGTGACTTCGCCTTCCGGCGTGCGGATGCGGCCGGCAACCTCTTCCCAGGCCTCCAGACGCGGCTTCGGAGCCGGTTCGATACCGAAGGCTGCAAGCACTTCGTCGTCAAGACCTTCCTTGTGGTAGGCAAGCGGAACGTCGTAGATCGACGATACATCGAGAGCCTGGATCACGGCGGATGGACGCACGTTGCAGAACAGAGAGAGTTTCTTGCGCTCGGCTTCCGGGATCTCGCGGTCTGCGCGAACCAGCAAAATGTCGGGATGGATCCCGAGCGCCTGCAATTCCTTGACCGAATGCTGCGTCGGCTTGGTCTTCAGCTCGCCTGCCGCCGGGATGTAGGGCATCAGCGTCAAGTGGACATAGACGGCCGTGCCGCGCGGCAGATCGTTGCCAAGCTGGCGGATCGCTTCCATGAACGGCATCGCTTCGATGTCACCCACAGTGCCGCCGATTTCGCAGATCACGAAATCATAGTCGTCATTGCCTTCGATGACGAAATTCTTGATCTCGTTCGTGACGTGCGGAATGACCTGCACGGTCGCACCGAGGTAATCACCGCGGCGTTCCTTGTCGATGATGTTCTTGTAGATCCGTCCGGTGGTGATGTTGTCCGTCTTGGTCGCCGAACGTCCGGTGAAACGTTCGTAGTGACCGAGGTCCAGATCGGTCTCAGCGCCGTCATCCGTCACGAACACTTCGCCGTGCTGCGTCGGGCTCATGGTGCCCGGATCGACGTTGAGATAGGGGTCAAGTTTACGCAGCCGCACCCGATAACCACGGGCCTGCAGCAACGCTCCGAGAGCGGCGGCCGCAATTCCTTTTCCTAGGGAAGAAACCACGCCGCCGGTGATGAATACATATCGCGCCATGGGAGTCACCGGATACCTTCAAACAAATGATTCCGCTACCCGGAAAATCTCATCATCGTGAAATTTCCGTGGATGACGGAATGTCTTTCCAAAAGAAATCCGGCAGCCACTGGTGGTTCAATTACGGCATTTGCCTCCTTGAGCTGCATACTCGCGAGCAAATGCCGTAATTATCAGAACCACCAGCAACTATATTTCTACAGTGGAATTTTCGAATTTGACATTTGATTTGAGAGTGCACTGCAAACTGGGATCAAATGTCAAATTCATTCCACTGGGTAGCTGCCGGATGATGTTTCGCTCTGAACCAGTCTTACTGGCCGTTCGGCACCTTGGTGGTGTCGGTCTGCGGCGCTGCTGGCGTGGTCGCCGCTGGTGCCTGTGTTGCCGGCGCCTGAGCGGCAGGAGCCTGTGCAGCGGGCGCAGTGGCGGCAGGTGCCGCCGCAGCCGGGGCCTGCGTTGCAGGTGCAGTTGCCGGGGCCTGATTGCCCGCGTCGGACGGGACGCCGTTATCCGGAACTGCCGGCTTCTTTTCAGTCGTTGCCGGGCCGCCAAGCGAATCAAGGATGCCGTTCTTCTGGCCCTGCTGGGTCAGCGGGATCTTGTCGAGAATGTCGGTCGGCTTGGCTTCATAGCGTGCCAGGATGCCAAGAGCGAGAGACGTGACGAAGAACAGCGTCGCCAGGATCGCGGTCGTGCGCGTCAAGGCGTTTGCAGTCCCACGCGCGGACATGAAGCCCGCTCCACCACCAATGCCGAGCCCGCCGCCTTCGGAGCGCTGGATAAGCACGATGCCGACAAGCGCGAGCACAATCATGAGATGGATGACGATCAGTACGGTTTGCATAATTGCGTAATCCCAACCCCGCCTCAAGCAGGGCACAATTTGACAGTTGGCGGCTCTTTACACGAGCCGCCGTCTTATTCCAAGCCCAAATAATGCCGCTCCCGAGGGGTCACAGCGTCACATGATGTGCCCGAAGGATCAGGCGCTCAATGCCTCATAGGCTTTGCAGATGGCGAGGAAATCCGCAGATTTCAAGGACGCGCCGCCAACGAGAGCACCGTCGACATTGGCAATGCCCATCAACTCAACCGCATTGGAAGGCTTGACCGAGCCACCGTAGAGGATGCGCATCTTTGCGCCCTCGCCGCCAAAGCGAGCTTTGAGTTCCGCACGCATGAAGGCGTGGGCCTCTTCCACGTCCTGTGCGGACGGGGTCAGGCCTGTGCCGATTGCCCAGACCGGCTCATAGGCAATCACGGTGTTTTCGGCAGTCGCGCCGTCGGGCAGCGAGCCTGCAAGCTGGGTGCGCAGCACGTCGAGTGTCTTGCCTCCCTTACGCTCGGCCTCCGTCTCGCCAATGCAGACAATGGCGGTCAGTTCAGCGCGCCATGCAGCTTCGGTCTTGGCGCGAACGTCCGCGTCGGTTTCCTCATGGTCCGTGCGACGCTCGGAATGGCCGAGAATGACGTGGGTCGCAAAGCAGTCGGCAAGCATTTCGGCCGAAATATCACCGGTGTGGGCACCAGACGCCTTGGCATGGCAATCCTGTCCACCGATTTCCAGCGGGCTGTCTGTTGCCAGCGCCGTGGCGACGTAGACGAGCGTTGCAGGAGGGCAGATCAAGGTCGAGACCTCTGCCTTCAGCGATTTCGCGCCTTCAATGATTGCCTTCAACTCATCCAGTGAAGAACGGGTACCGTTCATTTTCCAGTTGCCGGCAACCAGCGGACGAACTTCAGGCGTCATGTCAAATCTCTCCCTGCGAAAACCAAGATGTGAAAAAGCCAATAGGCTGTCAGCACGGAAGTTGCAACGCCTGCGGATTTTCTTCGACCGTGTCGAGAATAGAAGAAATCGATTGACCGTCTATCAGTTGAACATTTCAATGGTCATTGGAACGTGAGCGTTCCGGGGGACTTGGGGCAATGACGGGTTTGGGCACCCAAAGGCAATTTGCAACTGCGCTGGCATTCGTGCTGGCGCTGTTTCTGCCTGTCCTTTCCATCGCCGCTGAACGCATGGCGCTCGTGATCGGCATGTCTGCCTATCAGAACGTGATTGCGCTCCCGAATGCGGCGGGCGACGCGCGCAGTGTTGCAGATGCTCTGAAGAGCATCGGATTTGATGTCACGACCGCCATCGACCAGCCGCTCCCGAACCTTGTGAAGACCATCAACGACTTTTCGTTCCGTGCCGAAACGGCAGACATCGCGATGATCTATTACGCCGGTCATGGCGTCGAAGTTGGCGGCGAGAACTACCTGATCCCTGTCGATATCAAGCTTGAAAAGTTCGAGGACATGGGCACGCAGGCCCTGCCCTTGCAAAGCCTGCTGGGTGCCGTTGGCGGCGCCCGACGCTTGCGCGTGGTCATTCTGGATTCCTGCCGCAACAACCCCTTTGCCGAGCCCGCAAAATATGGCGAAAAGCCCGCGACACCGGGTCTCGTTATGACCGCCGCGGACAATGTGCGCGAAGGACGTTTGAAAGCGCCGTCGCCGGACCAGGGCACGCTCGTCGTCTATGCGGCAAAGGCCGGAGAGGTTGCCCTTGACGGAAATGATGGCCACAGCCCATTTGCACGCGCGCTGATCGAACAGTTGCCCGATAGTCACCTGGAAATCGGCATGATGTTCCGCAAGGTCCGTGACGAGGTCATGAAGGAGACCGGCAGTCAGCAAGAGCCGCACTTTTATGGTTCGCTGCCCGGCATTCCCTATTTCCTCGCCGATCCTGCGGCCAATATCGCGGCGCTTTCGGATCGCAAGGTCGCCTGGGGTGCACTCGGCAACGATCAGGCCGAGCAGTTGGCCTCTCTTGCCGGAACCGGGAACGTCCGTGCCATGATCGGCCTCGGCTACATGTCGCTTGATGCATCGAAGGATCGCTTTGCGCCGGACAAGGCGTTCAAATATTTCTCGGATGCGGCTGACAAGGGCGATCCGGAGGCAATGTTCGAGCTGGCGAAGCTCTATGAAAAGGGTATCGGGACTGGCCAGGACATGGGCAAGGCGCTGGCGCTTTACATGCGGTCTGCCGATCTGGGGTTTGCGGACGCCATAAACGATCTCGGCTTTTTCTACTATCAGGGTGCATCGGGCGTGCCGCGTGACGCCGCCAAGGGCATCGCACTCTTCCTGAAGGCAGCCGACCTCAAGCATCCGCAGGCCATGTACAACGTCGCATCGCTCATCGACGACGGAGTCATCAAGGGCAAGACGCCTGACGATGCTGCCCACTATCTCTACGCTGCTTTGCGGTCCGGTGTGCACGACGTCCTGCAGCAATTGACCGACAGGCCACTGCAGTTCAAGCTCGCAACGCGAAAGGCTCTGCAGAAACTGCTGGCGGAAAACAAGTTCTATGCCGGCACCATTGATGGCGGCTTCGGCAAGACGACACAGCGCAGTCTTCGCCTGGCTTACGGCGAAGAACAGCAGAATTGAGTTTGGGGGCTCTCTGTTCATGAATCTGACGTCGAAGGCGCTGATGACGGTCGTTTCGGCAGCCATTGCGGTCTGGCCATTGCAGAGCATGGCAGCACTGCGATCTGACATGGATATGCAAACACAGGACCGGCAGAACGCGATCCGGAGCCTTGAAATCCTTCTCGCACAGGCTGCAGCACCCGGTCGTGCTGCGCAGGCGCCGACCCCGACCCCGACGCAGACGGGAAACACGCCGCAGCAAAGCGGCACGGTGTTGCCAGGTGAGACCCTGAACTGGCTAACGACGGGACGCGTTTCAAAGGACATGGCCGCCCTTGTATCCGAATGCAGCCAGTATGAAGACGTGTACCGCATCGACTGCCTGCGACAGAATATCGAGCGGACGGCGAACGCACTTCCGGACACTGGCGACTATAGCGAGGCCAAACGGATCCTCAGCCGGACAGCGAGCCGCCTCGGCGCGATCGTCAATGCCTACGCAGACACCTCCGTCCCGCGACTCGTGCCGGAGCCGCATGCAAACCCGAGAAACCTGAAGAAGCGTGTCTATCGCGCCGTGCGCAAGGACAAGCTCAGGCAGGCGATGGCAGAGGCAACAAGGGTAATCGAGGAAGCCCAGACGCAATTGCTGCGTTCCGGTGAAAATTCGCAGGCCCGGCTTGTCCACTACACGGCGATGGCGACAGCCGTCGGTTCAACCAAGGTCCTCCTTCGGTCATCCTGATGAGCCATGTCACCGTCAGGAGACTACGGCAGTCATGTGCGCTTGAGAAACCAGTCGAGCGTGTCCCGCCAGTCCAGCATTCTCAGTGGCGTTCCGTGTGATCCCGTATTGAACAGCACGAAGCGGGTCGGATAGCCCTTGGCATGAAGCTTGTCATAGAGCGCTTGCTGGTCTGTCGCCTTGTAGACTTCATCATCCGTGCTGTGGGCAAAGAAGAGCGGCAGATGCGCGGTATAGAACGGCGTCTCCATGAAGCCGTCGTCGTAGATTCCACTCATCAGGATCATTCCACCCAGAACCGCAACCGACTGCGGATCCCGCGCAATTCCCTTGCAGATCAGCGTCCCCATGGAAGCGCAAGCCAGAATGATCGGTCGGCCCGGCGCGCTCTTGGCCAGATAGGCTATGACGGCGGCCACATCCCGAACGCCGTTGTCCTGACCGGCAGCATCAAAGGCCTTGATGGTGGGTGCGACATAAAGCCCGCCATTGTCGTAGGCGAGATTTTTCAGGCGATTGAAATTGCCGCCAAACCGGTCATCGCTGGCGCCCAGTTTGCGATCGACACCGCGGCCATGGACAAAGATGACGCTGAAGGCCTGCCGGCCGATCTTCCTCACGTCAAACACGTCGACGCTGCGGTCTGCAAAGGCAATCGTTTCAAATGACTGATGCCACGCGACACCTCGCGCGACATACTTCCCCTTGACCTTGCGTTCCGGATCATCGTCACGCTGGTAAAGGTCGCGTTCCTTGCGATAGTCCACCTTGATCCAGTCGCCGTTGTCACGGGTCTCAAGCAAGCCTGGATAGGCAAAAAGATCATCCTTGAACGGCTTGAGCTCCAGCGCAGCGGCAATTTGCGGAGCAAGCAACAGAACGATCGCGGCGAAACGCGCCATAAAATGCAAATGAACTGTGGACATGCGCCTCATCGCCAAACTCCATCACTCCGCTCATCTTGCCAAGGGACCGCCCCATAAGCAATTTCCAAGCCATATTTTCACAAGGCCCTGCCCGAATCGCAATTGTTGCGACTGTCTGGCAAACTGAAGGGCGATTCGCGCCGGCATAGTTCCAGAGCGTCTCCGGCGCAACAAGATCAGATGCGGCATGATGGATAATTCGAACGACCTCTTTTCCGGCCTTCCCCAGCAGAGCGAAGGAACACCTGCGACCGCAAGCACCGCGGCAACCGTTGCAGCAGCGCCCGAAGCGGCTCCTGTGACAACCCAGAGCCCTGCCCCAGCCGCGCCAAAACCGCCGGCAAGCTCGAACGGTGACGACTATGGCGCGTCCTCGATCCGGGTTCTGGAAGGCCTCGAGCCGGTTCGCATGCGGCCCGGCATGTATATCGGCGGCACCGATGAAAAGGCGCTGCATCACCTCTTCGCCGAAGTGATCGACAACTCGATGGACGAAGCGGTCGCGGGACATGCGAACTTCATCGAGGTCAGTCTTGATGCCGAGGGCTTTCTGACCGTGACCGATAACGGTCGCGGCATCCCGGTGGAAGAGCACCCACAGGCCCCGGGCAAATCCACCCTTGAAGTCATCATGACCAAGCTGCATGCAGGCGGCAAGTTCGACGGCAAGGCCTACGAGACATCTGGCGGTCTGCACGGCGTCGGCATCTCGGTGGTCAACGCCCTTTCGGACGTTCTCGAGGTCGAGGTTGCCCGCAACAAGAAACTCTATCGCCAACGCTTTTCCCGCGGCCTTCCGCAAGGGCCGCTGGAAGAATTGGGCGACGTTCATAACCGGCGTGGCACGCGTACCCGCTTCCATCCAGATCCGCAGATCTTCGGAGCTGGCGCACGGTTTCTGCCTGCACGTATCTTCCGCATGGCGCGCTCCAAGGCCTACCTTTTCGGCGGTGTCGAAATTCGCTGGAGCTGCGATCCCTCGATCCTGCCCGAAGGCAGTGATATTCCGGAAAAGGCGACGTTCCATTTCCCGGGCGGCTTGAAGGACTATCTGCAGGCTTCGTTGGGCAAGGAATTCACCGTCACCCGCGAAATCTTTGCTGGACGGACCGAAAAGACCGGCGGTCACGGCGCGCTCGAATGGGCCATCACCTGGTATGGCGGCGACGCCATGTTGAACTCCTATTGCAACACGATCCCGACACCCGAGGGCGGCACCCATGAAGCGGGTCTGCGCATTGCGCTGACCAAGGGCCTGAAGAACTATGCCGAACTGACGCAGAACAAGCGTGCGGCCAATATCACCACCGACGACGTGATGATTTCGGCCTACGGCATGCTGTCTGTCTTCATTCGTGAACCGGAATTCGTCGGCCAGACCAAGGACAAGCTGGCGACCGTCGAGGCCCAGCGCATCGTTGAAAACGCGCTGCGCGACCCCTTCGACCACTATCTGGCCGGCAATCCGCAGGAAGCCGCCAAGCTTCTCGAATGGGTGATCGAGCGCTCGGAAGAGCGGGTGCGCCGCCGCAAGGAAAAGGAAGTCAACCGCAAGACGGCCGTGCGCAAGCTGCGCCTACCCGGCAAGCTGGCCGACTGCTCCCAGAACACGGCCGAAGGCGCTGAAATCTTCATCGTCGAGGGTGACTCGGCTGGTGGCTCTGCCAAGCAGGCGCGCAACCGCGCCAATCAGGCCATCCTGCCCCTGCGCGGCAAGATCCTGAACGTGGCGAGCGCCGGTCGCGAAAAGCTGGGTGCAAACCAGCAGATTGCAGACCTCATCCAGGCGCTTGGCTGCGGCACGCGCACCAAATACCGTGAGGAAGACCTGCGCTACGAGCGCATCATCATCATGACGGACGCGGACGTCGACGGCGCGCATATTGCGTCCCTCCTGATCACCTTCTTCTATCAGGAAATGCCGGACCTGATCCGCGAGGGCCATCTCTTCCTCGCCGTACCGCCGCTCTATCGACTGAGCCAGGGCGGCAAGACGGTCTACGCGCGGGATGATGCTCACCGTGAAGAACTGATCGCCAAGGAGTTTTCCAGCCGCGGCAAGATTGAGATCGGGCGCTTCAAAGGCCTTGGCGAAATGATGCCAGCGCAGTTGAAGGAGACGACGATGGATCCGGGCAAGCGCACCCTGTTGCGCGTCGAGATCGATCGCGAAGACTTTGAAGGGACGCGCGATTCGGTCGATGCCCTCATGGGAACGAAGCCTGAAGCGCGCTTCCGCTTCATTCAGGATCGCGCCGCTTTCGCTGAAAACCTCGACATCTGAGTAACGACAGGCCATTCACAAGGCCTGTTGTACGCTCGCCACAGTTCGGCGATATTCTCTTTTATAAGGGAACGGCGGGCGCTTCAGAAAGCGGATGGGACGAACAGAATGCAGGTCAAGGCTGGACTGATCATGATGGCGATCATGGGATGCAACGACAGCGCCACCAAGTGTGTGCAGCTATCGGCATCCGAACCGAAGTGGCCAACTGTCCAGGCCTGTGACAAGGCATCCGAGAAAGCGCTTGAGGCCTATTCCAACGCTAAGTATCCGATGGTGATTGCAGTCTGCCAGTCGCCGCAACTGGCGACAGCAACAAACACGGATCAGGCACAGCAACCGCAGGCAAAGCCGCAGGATCAGCCCAAGCCGACGCTTGCACAAAAGACACTGAACCTCGTCAAGAAAGCCATCCCTACGACCGATGGCATCAAGTCGGCATTCGAAAAACCCGTCCATGTCATCGCGGACGGCTATTCCTGGGTTGCACGGAAATTCCAGAAGGATTGAACGGACCGCGAAGCCTCGTTTGATCAGGCAGCGTTCAGCATGAAATCCTGCGCAAACGTGTTCACGTGTTTGCGCAAGCGGTTGATGCCGAGCCTTTCTACAAAGTCGATCAACGGCAAGGCGCGCTCGCCGAGATCCGAGCGATGACGGCAACGCTCTGCCAGATCCATGAAGATGCCGGAGCTGCCGGGCAGTTCTCCGCCCTGTTCACGCCAGATTTCGACCGCTTCGCAGAAGATTGCGGAGACGTCACGTCCAATGCCCGCAGCCTCGATCAGCGCACGAACTGCACGCGGACGACCGGAAGCAAGGATGGAACGGACGCGCGCACGCGCCACACCGGAAAGATTCGCAATGCATTCCGAAAAGAACGTCGTGCGACCAGCGCTCAGCGCATGCAGCAGGAATGCCGTCGAAAGACGCCCTTCCCGGCGCATGTGATCGGCAACCTCCACCAACTCAGATTCGTTGGCATCAGCCAGAACGTCCACCAGCGCCGCATCACACGCGTCTCGACGCAGGCGTTCGATCTTGCGCGACGGAAGAAGCGCCTGAACCAGATCCGCGCCTGTCAGCGCTTCGCCAAGCTTTTCAATCAGGATATGGCGTGCCGTTGCCGGCAGATGCGAGCGATCAAACAGAAGTTCACGGATCGTTGCATCCCCACCAAAGCGGGAAGCCAGCCGCACAAGGACATTCGGCGTGATATGCGCTTCGTTGTTGCGCAGCAGAAGAAGGATGTCCAGCTTACGACCGACCTCGACGAGCGCAGCGGCAACGGGACCGGAAAGCGGCTTGCGAACAGCAACAGCAGCGCGAAGCTCCTTGCTGCCTCGACCGGCGATATCAATCAGATCGCCATCTTTCAGCACCGGAGAGCGCGACACGACAGTCATCGCGATATCGACCTGATCTTCTGTCAATGCAAGAATGATGGCACGCGGTGCGTTCGGATCATCGGCGAGCGAATCCGCAAGCGCCATGCGAACCTTCGGGGAAAGATCATCGAGCATGTAGGCGGCTGCGATATTGGCAACCTGCTTCTTCTCGGTATCGAGCTGGCTATGACCGACTGCCTTGCCGAGAAGGGACGCGGCTTCTGCCCTGTTCTGTGCTTTGGCGGTTTCGGACCACCGCAAGAAAGCTTCGAAAATCAACCGCTTGCCCCTGATGAAATAGGTACTGAAGAACTCAAGGAAAAGCTTAGGCCGAAAATGGTTGATGATTGGTTTACCATATCCCTTAAGCCGGTTTAAACCATAACAGGAGCTCGAACGGGCGCGGATAGAGGATGAAAATGCTGATCCTGACGGAAGAAAATGATGCCGCGACGCTCTCCGGCATCCTGCCCCATCGCAATGAAGTGTCGCGATTCGTGCGCCTGCCGGTTCCACGGGAGACGAAGGCAGAGGTTGAGATGGTCTCCCGCTTCACGGCCCTGCCCGCAGAGGGACTTTTTCTGACCGATGTTCGCAGCATGGCGGATATCGAGAAGGCCAGTTCATTGCTGCGTGTCGCAGCGGCAAAATCGAATCGACCTCAACGGACACCACAGATCATTGCCAACATCGATACGCCAGAGGCTGCGCTCGGCATCAGCGGCTTCAACCGGGCCGTTGCAGGCCTTTGCGCACTTGTGCTCGATGAACCTGCCCTCGCGGACACTCTGGGCATGGATCCGAAGGACTTGCCGCTTCAGGCGCTGCGCCCCCAGTTCATATTGGCGGCGAAGGTCTGCGGCGCAGTTCCATTGCTCAGGATGGAAGAACATCGCGCTGCTGACGCAGACAACGCGCCTCTTCGCGGGCAAGGCTTCGCCGGGCTAGTTCTTGCCAGTCGATCATGAGCCTCACACGGTCAAAGCTCTGAAAGAACGCTTTCGAGCAGCGCGATATCGATCTCGCTTGATACGTTGTTGAAGTTGCGCTGGTGGACAGGCTGGTCCGCCTCATCGCGCGCGATCACATCCGGATTGATGATTCCGATGTAATCCAGCCCCTTGGCCTGGCAGATGCGAACGTAGAACCCCGGAAAATAGCTCATTTGGACAAGTTCGAGAACGCGCGCGCCGCGACTGCAATAGACAAGATTGGTCAACCCGGCCCCGTGCGGACCGGCAACGATCTCAGCATCGCGAAACGCAACCATTTGCTCCTCGATTGTCAATTCGCCAGGCGTGATGATCTCGAACCCGTGTCTTTCCATGAGATCGCAGACGGCTGCCTCATTGGTGATGCCGCGTTTCATGTCGGCATCCTTGCGTGACACGTAAATCCGTCGACTGAAGGTCCGTTCGCATTCGGCTCGTGCGGCCAGGGCATCGAACTCGTGCATGACTGCAGGATGAGGTGCAAAGGCAAATGCGCCGCCACAGAGGTTGGCATAGACCCCCTTGTGCGCCGAAATCACCTCATCCTTCTCGATCTCGAACAGACGGCCATAGAAATCAGCGGTCGAAACGAGTTGCGCTTGAAAACTGTTCAGCCCCGGCATGATCGCGGCAAAGTCGTCGTCGCCCTTGAGCCGCCTGAAAACCAGAAAGCTCGCAAAGCACTGAAGCGTCCAGTGATAATAGTTTCGCGAAGCGAGGTTGCCGACCACCAGAACGGGTTCGTCGTTGTCAACCTGAACCAGCTTCTCACCTGGCGGAATGAGCCGGGCCCAGCTTGCGCCGTTGATCAGGGTCAGCGACTCGCGAATGACCCCCAGAGTTTCGCTTCGAACACAGAAACTGTTACCGGCGACGATAGTGTCGCCCAACTCTGTGAAGACAATATCCGGTGCATCATAGGCGCCGGCAAAGTGCGCCACCTGCAGCGGCTCCTTGCTGCCTGAACGATCCCAGACATAAATGTCTCTCGCACGTTCGGAAATGTGAAACTGCGGCGTCCATGCGGGAACGGTCACACCGGGGATCGTAAAAGCAGGCATGGGTGTCAGATGCTCGTTGCCGACGAAATGGAGACGCGGATCTCCGCGACGGCACCATTTTGTAAGTCAAAGCTTGTGCGAGATTGGACCGCCGCTATTACAACATTTTCGCAGCGTCGAGGATTCTCAGTTGGACGCGCCTGCCGCCTTGCCACATATCAGCATTGAGCGTGCCCGCCACGTGAAGAGACGAGCCACGCGAGCCGAGAAGCAGATCACCCAGCGGCGTCTGGATGGCACGAAAGGCAATCGCATCGAGCCGTGATCGGTCAGGTCCCTCGAGCGTTACCTTGATATGATTGGCGCCGACCTGTCGGGCATCGACTACCTTGTGGGCCGGCATGGCGAAGATCGGTTGGGAATGCCCGGACCCATAGGGACCGGCCTGCTCCAGCATATCGATCAGTTGAATGGTTGCACCGGAAGCCGACATCGCCCCGTCAACCTTCAGCATCCGCACGGCGGCAAGCTCTAGAACCTTTTCGCCAGCCCAATCCTCGAAAAAGGCCCGCAGCGCACCGAGCTTTGATTTTTCGACCGTCAACCCGGCCGCCATGGCATGACCGCCGCCCTTGACCAGCAGACCGGAATCGACCGCCGAGCGCACCATATGCCCCATGTCGAAACCGGGTATGGAGCGCCCCGATCCGGAACCCTTGCCGGACGGATCAAAGGAAATCGCGAATGCGGGTCGCTGGAACTTTTCCTTGAGGCGCGCGGCAAGCAGGCCGACGATCCCCGGATGCCAGCGGTCGCTCGCCGTGATGAGGATCGACGCCTTCTCGGCCGTACCGTATTCGGCAAGAACTTCAGCCTCCGCCTCCTCGAGCATCGCGGCTTCCATCACCTGACGTTCGCGGTTGAGCTCGTCGAGACGGCCGGCAATGGCAGAGGCCTGAACGCTGTCGTCCAGTGTCAGCAGCCTGCTACCGAGCGCCGCATCACCGATGCGCCCGCCCGCATTGATGCGCGGTCCGATCAGGAAACCCATATGATAGGGTGTCACGGGACCCGAAAGACCGGCGACTTTCAGGAGTGCTGCAAGACCCTCATTCTTCTGGTGGCGTGCCGCAATCAATCCCTTGACGACATAGGCGCGATTCAAGCCCTTCAGCGGTACGACATCGCAGACGGTGGCGAGCGCAACCAGATCCAGCCAGGCGAGCAGGTCAACGCTGCCCACGTTCTTGTTGCCGCCCTCGCGCAAAGCCTTCACGGTCGCGACAAGCACGAGAAAGACCACGCCAGCGGCGCACAGATGTCCCTGGCCGGAAAGGTCGTCCTCCCGGTTCGGGTTTACCAGCGCATGGCAAACGGGAAGTTCGTGGCTCACCTGATGGTGATCGATGACGACGACATCGATCTTGCGTGCCGCAGCCGCCGCCAGTGATTCATGGCTGGTAGACCCGCAGTCTGCCGTCACAATCAGCGTAGCACCGTTGTCGATCAGCTGGTTGATCGCAGCCGGATTGGGACCGTAACCCTCGAAAATGCGATCCGGAATATAGATTTCCGCGTCCACCCCGAAATGCGCGAAGAAGCGCAACAGCAGCGCAGACGACGATGCGCCATCGACATCGTAGTCCCCGAAGATCGCAACCTTTTCGCGCCGCTCGACGGCGGAGGCAAGCCGTGCGGCGGCCTTGCCGCAGTCGGTCAGCGTCAGCGGATCCGGCATGAGATTGCGAATGGTTGGGTCCAGAAACGCGGGCGCCTCGTCGACGCCGACACCCCGGCCTGCAAGAACGCGGGCGACGAGTTCGGGGATGCCGTGAAGCTGGGCCATGGCAAGCGCACGGTTTTCACCCGCCTGCCCCAGTCTCGATACCCAGCGTTGCCCGCTGACGGATCGCTCGACATTCAAAAAGGTCTGCGGTGCAGGATCAACAGGTGCTACCAACTGCAATCATCCTTCCGCATATTGAAGGCTCCCGATCCAACCACGGGAGCCAGTTCCGTTAGGGCCGCTCTATGCGGATGACCTGCGGTTCGCCGACAAGATAGCCCTCGCCCTTGATCGCCGTCACCGCCTTGCGAACGGCATCCTCCATCGTCTCATGGGTGACGAGAATGATCGTCTTCGGACCATCGGGATCGTCGTGCGCGGGACGCTGCACGATCGATTCGAGCGAAATCTTGTTTTCGGCCATGCGGGTCGCGATGCTGGCGAACACGCCTGCGCGGTCCTCGACGGTCAACCGGATGAAATAGCCGCCTTCATGGGCGCGCATGCCTGCCTGTTTGTAGGGCGCAAGCGATTTTGCCGGACGGCCAAGTGCTGGCGCAACCTGCGCGCCAGGACGCGCCTTGGCGATATCGGCAATGTCGCCCATGACGGCAGACGCCGTGGCATTGCCGCCGGCACCGGGCCCAACCATCAGCAACTCGCCGAGCACGTCGCTTTCGATCGCAACGGCATTCGTCACACTGTCAACCTGCGCAATCACGCTGTCCCGCGGCACCATCGTCGGATGCACGCGTTGCTCCACACCGGACTCGGTCTTCTGGGCGACGCCCAGCAGCTTGATCTTGTAGCCAAGATCGGCCGCTGCATGGATATCCTCGATCGAGATATTGCTGATCCCCTCGAGATAGATGTCGTCCGCGGCAATTTCGGTGCCGAAGGCAAGACTGGTCAGAATGGCGAGCTTGTGCGCCGTGTCATTGCCTTCAATATCAAAGGTCGGGTCGGCCTCAGCGTAACCCAGGCGCTGGGCTTCCTTCAGGCAGTCGGCAAACGAAAGCTGCTCCTTCTCCATCTTGGTCAGGATGTAGTTGCAGGTGCCATTCATGATCCCGTAGACGCGGGTCACGGTGTTGCCGGTCAAAGATTCGCGCAACGCCTTGATGACCGGGATGCCGCCCGCGACAGCCGCCTCGAAGTTGAGGATTGCACCTTTCTCCTCAGCGAGCGCTGCAAGCTCCACGCCGTGCGCCGCAAGCAACGCCTTGTTGGCAGTCACCACATGGAGACCGCGCTCAAGCGCTGTGCGAACAGCGGAATAGGCTGGCTCGCCGGCTCCACCCATCAATTCTACGAACACATCGATATCGGCAGAACGGGCAAGTTCGACCGGATCGTCAAACCAGGCAGTTGTTGCAAGATCGATACCGCGATCCCGATTGCGATTGCGCGCGCTGACAGCCTTGACGCTGATGGCACGGCCGCATGAAACCGCCAGCAGGTTGTCGCGCTCGCGCAAAATCTTCACAAGCGAGGCGCCAACGGTCCCCAAACCTGCAATGCCAATCTTCAGGGCATCAGTCATGCTTCATTCCTGTTCATGTCGTCGACGCATCATCGGTGATGCCGCGCATCCGGATGGGTTGGACATCGAGCAGCCGCAGGGCCAGAACCATGTCCGTTGTGAGCGTCTTGTATTTGATAAAATGCGCCGATTGCAAGTGCGCTTCATAGGCCTGTTGACTGGCATAGACCTCCAGCAACCGAATATGATTGGGCTGATCCTTGAGTGCCACCGCATCGAGCGCGATAACCCCGGGCTCAAGCGTAAGCGACGCATCGATTTCCTCGGCAAGGATCCGCGTGTACTCGTCGATCCTCAAGGGATCGACCTCGATTTCAGCGATGCGCACCATGAGAGACCGCGCATCATGATCCATCTGAAAAATGCTCCGAAAGGTAGATGGTGGCCCCGCGGCGATGCCACCGCAGGGCCAAATGGTCTCAACGACGCGCCTCGAGCGAAACGACGTTGTGAAGCGTATCTTCGGCGGAGCCGAGGAACTTCTTGATGTTGCGGGCGGCCTGACGGATGCGGTGCTCGTTCTCGACAAGAGCGATGCGAACATAATCATCGCCGTGTTCGCCAAAGCCTATGCCGGGCGCGACGGCCACATCAGCCTTCTCGATCAGCAGCTTCGAGAATTCGAGCGAACCAAGGTGACGGAACTTTTCCGGCACAGGCACCCAGGCAAACATCGATGCTGCCGGCGGCGGGATGTCCCAGCCCGCACGACCAAAGCTCTCGACCATGACATCACGGCGACGCTTGTAGGTCTGGCGCACTTCATCGATATGCTGGTCGATATCCGGATCATTGAGTGCTGCCGTCGCTGCCACCTGGATCGGGGTGAATGCACCGTAGTCGAGATAGGACTTCACGCGCGTCAGCGCCGAAATCAGGCGATCATTGCCAACGGCGAAACCCATGCGCCAGCCGGCCATCGAAAACGTCTTCGACATCGATGTGAATTCGACGGCGATATCCATCGCGCCCGGAACCTGCAGGATCGACGGCGTCGGCTTGCCATCGAAATAGATTTCCGAATAGGCAAGGTCAGAAAGCACGAACACGCCATGCTTCTTCGCGAACGCGACGACGTCCTTGTAGAAGTCGAGATCGACTACAGTGGCCGTCGGGTTGGACGGGTAGCAGAGGATCATCGCAATCGGCTTCGGGATCGAATGCGCAACAGCGCGCTCAAGTGCGCGGAAAAATTCTTCATTGGGCTCGACCGGGATCGAACGGATCACGCCACCGACCATGAGGAAACCAAACGCATGGATCGGATAGGAGGGGTTCGGGCAAAGCACAACGTCGCCGGGCGCCGTGATCGCCTGCGCCATGTTGGCAAAACCTTCCTTGGAACCCAGCGTCGCAACGACCTGCGTATCGGGATTGAGCTTCACGCCAAAGCGGCGGGCATAGTAGGCAGCCTGCGCACGGCGCAGACCCGGAATGCCCTTGGAAGATGAATATCCATGCGTATCGGGACGCTGAACCGTTTCGACCAGCTTGTCGACGATGAACTTGTTCGTCGGCAGGTCAGGGTTCCCCATGCCGAGGTCGATGATGTCGGCACCGCCCGCTCGCGCCGAAGCCTTCAAACGGTTGACCTGTTCGAAAACATATGGCGGCAGACGCCGTACCTTGTGAAATTCTTCCATCATCTTTCCTCTATGGACAGGCTGCTGAAAGGGAGCCCGTCCGGTTATTCGGTGTTCAGGCGCGAACCTGTCCCCCTTGCGGCAAAGTCTGAACCAACTCGAATGCCGCGCCGGTTGCGAATCCGCGCATTAAGCCAACCATGAAAACAGTCAAGCGTTATGGAGCAAACGACAGCAAACGCAAGCATCTTCATGACATGAAGGCTCATGCTGATGCCCAATTCGGGCAAATTTGCAAGGACGGTCAAACACGAGACTGCTTCACAGGTCGCAGCATTCACGCCAAAGAACGCGGACCGAATGCAGCGCTCTCACCATCCAGATAAGTCAGCGGATAGACGACATTGCCGGGCGCGCCCCTGCTGGAATCCCGCGTGTGGGCAATGCTGGAAAGCAGATTGGTCGCAATCGCGTGCCCTATGCCTTCCAGATTAAACCAGTAACCACCGATGAATGAGGGCTGCATACCTGCCTGGGGTTCGGGCACAACGCCGAGGATGGCGAGATCCTGGCCAGGGACCCTGTTCAGCTTGATCAGGCTTTCGCTGATGCCCGGCGAAATTTCGTCATCGAGATTGACGATCGCGGTCGGCGGATCTGCCATGTCGACGATCGTCTGCGCGATCTTCCAGCCGTTGTCGCGCATGTTTTCACCGGAAATGAAGACGTAGTCCGGACGAAACTCCAAACCCAGTTCAGCAATGGCTGCCTGATATTCAACGTAGCAAGCATTCGAATAGTAGAGGTCGAGATCCAGTCGCGGCACCGAAATTGCGATCTTCCTGTGGCCCTTCGCATGAAAACGCGAAACGGCATCACGGACCATGCCGGGAAAATCGATATCGACCCAGGTGTAGGGCCCGGGCGTGCCGCTCTTGCCGAAGGTGACGAACGGAATGCCAGACATGCTTAGATAGTTGATGCGCGGATCGTTGCTCAACGTCTCGGCAATAGCGACACCATCAATGTGCCGCCGTTCTACAACGCGCCGCAGATAGTCCAGCATGTCCTCGCCAGACGGGCCGGGAAATATGACGAGGTCAAAGCCATGTCGAGCCAACTCGTCGCGCATCCCGTCAAGCACGCGCTTGAAGAACATCGAGCTGTTGCGGTCGGCAATGTCGATCGTGTTGATGACAAAACCACAAAGACCATGCTCACCAGCAGTCACGATGCATTCCTCATGGTTTTCCAAAACGAGTGTTATGCTTGAATTCAAATATGCTGATATTCAAATTAGATCAGAGCCCCGATTTTATCAATCAGCGAGCAGCAGTGCTGCACTGCTAAGTGTAGCAAGGTTGCACGATATCGAGTTGCTGCGGGTGAGTGCGCGCGATCATCAGTTGCCGGATTTCGCAGCGTCTTGTGTCGCCTGCCCCAGGGCCTTGAGTTCGGCGACTTTCTTTTCGTATTCGCTTTCCGAAAGAGCGCCCGATTTATGGGCGTTTTCCAATGCTTTGAAGCGCTCGGCCATACCGGCAGCTTCGGCATCGCTCATTTGGGGCGCGGCAGCCTCAAGCGGCGCCCCGAGCGAGGGATATTGGCCTGTAGACTTCATGCCCGCCGGCGGAACCGATTCTGCAAAATCTGCGCTGGACATGCAGGCCGACAGCATCAACGCCATGCCGGCAGATACGATCACCGTCGCCAGAACTGAAGTGCGATTGCCAGCCCGCGTCCGATTCAACAGAAAAAACAATGCAACCCACCTTCGAAAATACATAAGTCTGTATGGTGCTGATTGACCTTTTACGGCAGAATGCCGAAAAGAAAAACGACAATGTGACGGGAGGATGCGTTTGTCTGAGAGCACTGAGCAGAACGGTCGCCAGAGCGGGTTCAATTCGGTCGATCCGAAGGCGCTCGAACCTTATCTGCTCAAGGATCCTGAGGCGATGGCCATGAACCTCGCCAAGGCGCTTGAAAACGCAGGCAAGGCGGCTTCCGCATGGCTGGAGCCGCGCGAAAAGGGCGAGAAGGTCGATCTCGTCGCAGAACCTGTTACGGATCTCGTTCGTACCCTTTCCAAGGTCGCCGAATACTGGATCGCAGATCCGAAGCGCACGATCGACGCGCAGACCAAGCTTTTTGCAAGCCTCATGGGCGTCTGGATGCGCAGTATGCAGAAGCTCAATGGCGAGGAAGCGGCCCCGCCCGCCGCCAGGCCGGACAAACGCTTTGCCGACGCAGACTGGGAGCGCAACCCCTTCTTCGACTTCCTGCGCCAGGTATTTCTTGTCACATCCGATTGGGCGTCACGGCTTGTCAGCGAGGCCGAAGGTCTTGATCCGCACATCCGGCACAAGGCGGAATTCTATGTCCGCCAGATCACCTCGGCGCTGTCGCCGTCGAACTTTACGCTGACAAATCCGCAGGTGTATCGCGAGACAATCGCCACCAATGGCGCGAACCTCGTAAAGGGCATGCAGATGCTCGCCGAGGATATCAATGCCGGCCATGGCGATCTCAGGATTCGCCAGACCGACAACAGCAAGTTCGAAGTCGGCGTGAATATGGCCATCACGCAAGGCAAGGTGGTCGCCGAAAACGACATCTGCCAGATCATCCAGTATGACGCGACGACGGAAGAGGTGCTGAAGCGCCCTCTCCTAATCTGTCCGCCATGGATCAACAAGTTCTATGTGCTCGATCTCAATCCGGAGAAGTCGTTCATCCGGTGGTGCGTCGATCAGGGGCACACCGTATTCGTTATTTCCTGGGTCAATCCGGATGAGCGCCACGCCCAGAAGAATTGGGAATCCTACGCCCGCGAGGGTATCGGATATGCGCTCGACACGATCGAAAAGTCGACCGGCGAGCGCAAGGTCAACGCGATCGGCTACTGCGTAGGCGGCACGTTGCTGGCGGCCACACTGGCGCTTCATGCGCAGGAAGGCGACGACCGCATCCGCTCCGCAACCCTGTTCACGACGCAGATCGATTTCACCTACGCGGGCGACCTGAAGGTCTTCGTCGATGAAGAACAGCTGGAAACGATCGAAGAGAGCATGAAGCCACATGGCTATCTGGATGGGTCCAAGATGGCGATGGCCTTCAACATGCTGCGCGCGTCGGAGCTGATCTGGCCTTATGTGGTCAACAACTACCTGCGCGGCATGGACCCGACGCCCTTTGACCTCCTCTACTGGAATTCCGATTCGACCCGGATGCCTGCAGCAAATCACTCCTTCTACCTGCGCAATTGCTATCTGGAGAACAACCTTTCGCAGGGCCGGATGGTCATGGCGGGCAAGACGCTCGACATGCATGATGTGAAGATCCCGGTCTATAATCTGGCCGCAAAGGAAGATCATATCGCGCCTGCCAAGTCCGTCTTCATCGGCAGCAAGGTGCTCGGCGGCGATGTGACCTACGTCATGAGCGGCTCCGGTCATATTGCCGGCGTCGTCAATCCGCCTTACAAGCCCAAATACCAGTACTGGAGCGGACCCAGGGTTCAGGGCGAGTTTGAGGATTGGGTCAAGAACGCCAGCGAAACACCGGGCTCGTGGTGGCCGCACTGGCACAAGTGGATCGAGAACATCAACGACAAGCGTGTACCCGCGCGAATCCCTGGCGGCGGCAATATCAATCCGATTGAAAATGCACCCGGCTCCTATGTCCGTACACGCGTCTGATGGTCGAGTTCAGTCCGCCGCTGATTGAGGGCAGACTGATCGCCCGCTACAAACGCTTTCTGTTCGATGCGGAGCTCAAGACCGGGGAACGCATTACCGGCAATTGTCCAAACACCGGTTCCATGCTCGGGTTGACTGCACCGGGCAGCCGCATATGGATGTCGCACCATTCGACCGTGACCCGCAAATACGAACACCAGTGGGAAATCGTCGAGGCGGACGATACGATGGTGGGCGTCAACACCGGCATGCCCAATCGCATTGCCGAAGAGGCGATTGTTGCAGGTCTCATCCCCAGGCTTTCCGGATATGCAACACGTCTGCGCGAGAAGCGCTACGGCGACAGGTCACGCATCGACATTCTGCTGCAGGACGCTGATCGGCCCGACGTCTATGTCGAGGTCAAGAATGTGCACTTCAGCCGAAAGCGCGGTCTCGCTGAATTTCCGGACACCAGGACTGACCGCGGCGCGCGGCATCTTCAGGAGCTCCGCCGGATGGTCGATCTCGGGCATCGCGCAGCGATGCTTTATGTGATCCAGAGACCTGATTGCGACGTCTTCTCGATCTGCGATGATCTCGATCCGCGCTATGCGACGGAATTCAGATTGGCCCAGGCCCATGGCGTCGAAGCCTATGCTATAAGTTGTCGTGTCAACGAACGGCAAATTTCGGCAGACCGCTTGATCCAAATGCGCTGACACGCCATACAGAATGCATATCGATATTCCGAGCACATAAACTGCCATGGTCAATTATATAGAAGCCGCCTCCGCGCCGATGAAAAACACGGGCGCCATTCGTCTTTACGGATCCGAGGCATTTGAAGGCATGCGGCGCGCTTGCAACCTCACGGCGCGCTGCCTCGATGCTCTTGTCCCTATGGTCAAGCCAGGGGTCACGACCAATACGATCGACCGGTTTGTCTTCGAATTCGGCATGGACAACGGTGCCCTGCCCGCCACGCTGAACTATCGTGGGTATACCAAGTCTTCCTGTACATCGATCAATCATGTCGTGTGCCACGGCATTCCGGACGACAAGCCACTGCGCGACGGTGATATCGTCAACATCGACGTGACCTACATTCTGGATGGGTGGCATGGCGACTCGAGCCGCATGTACCCGGTCGGCGACGTCAAGCGCGCAGGCATTCGCCTGATGGAAGTCACTTACGAAAGCCTGATGCGCGGGATTGCTGCCGTGCGTCCCGGCGCACGGACCGGTGCAATTGGTGAAGCCATCCAGAATTACGCCGAGGCCGAGCGCTGCTCGGTCGTACGCGACTTCTGCGGCCATGGCGTGGGACAGCTTTTCCACGACACACCGAATATCCTGCATTACGGGCGCGCCCATGAAGGCCCGGAAATCCGCGAAGGCATGATTTTCACGATCGAGCCGATGATCAATCTCGGTCGCCCGCATGTGAAGGTTCTCTCTGACGGCTGGACAGCCGTCACGCGGGATCGGTCATTGACGGCCCAATATGAACACACAGTCGGCGTGACAGCCACGGGATGCGAGATCTTTACCCTGTCACCCGCCGGCCTAGACCGGCCCGGTCTCGAGTAATGGCGGGCCGCGACGGCAGGGACGCGACAACAGGTCCGGACGAACCCGGGCAAGAGGATCTTCTGTTTCCTGACGAACGCGGCTTTTTTGCCGAGCAGCGCCCCGCAGGTGCGACAGGTACAAAGACCAGAATTCAACCACTCGCATCCGAAGAACACCACTATCACGGACATCGCGACCGCTTGCGAACCCGCTTCAAGGACAATGGCGATCAGGCGCTTGCGGACTACGAACTGCTGGAGCTACTGCTCTTCAGGCTCATTCCGAGACGTGACACGAAGCCGATTGCCAAGGCGCTGATTGATCGCTTCGGCTCTCTTGGCGGTGTTTTCGGGGCGGAACTGGGGTTGTTGCAGGAGGTGAAGGGCGTCGGGGAAGCCGTTGCGAGCGACATCCGCCTGATTGCGGCCATCGCCCACCGAACGCTGAAAAGCGAACTCAAGGGCAAGAAGGTTCTCGCCTCCTGGTCGTCCGTCATCGATTATTGCCACGCCGCGATGGCGCACGAGACGCGCGAACAGTTCAGGATCCTGTTTCTCGACAAGCGCAATCAACTGATCGCAGATGAAGTGCAGCAGCGCGGCACGGTCGACCACACGCCCGTCCATCCCCGCGAAGTCGTCAAGCGGGCGCTTGAGCTGTCGGCAACTGCCGTCATCCTCGTCCACAACCATCCATCCGGCGACCCGACGCCGTCACGCGCCGACATCGACATGACCAAGATGATCATCGATACCGCCAAGCCCCTCGGAATCACGGTTCACGACCACATCATCATCGGCAAGGACGGCCATGCGAGCCTGAAGGGCTTGCGTCTCATCTGAAAGCAAGGCGTCAGACCCATCGAAACCCTTTCACTTTGTATTGTACGCAATTTAATTATGCACAATTGACATACGGGTGAAATCGCACTATGTTCCAGTCATCGAAAAGCGACCAACGCGAAACAAAACCCGGCGGCATGCGTTATCTTGCCGTCTCACCTCTGACCCAAGGAGAACATCATGTCTGTAGATGCCAAGTATAAGACACACGCAACAGCAACCGGCGGCGGCCGCGACGGGAAGACCTCGCTGGACGACGGTACCCTTTCTCTCCAGCTGACAGTTCCGAAGGAACTCGGTGGCCCCGGCGGTGATGGCGCAAACCCTGAGAAGCTGTTCGCTCTTGGCTACTCCGCCTGCTTCCTCGGCGCCATGCGCGTCGCTGCTGCGCAGCTCAAGACCAAGGTTCCGGAAGGCACAACGGTCGGCGCTGCCATCGGCATCGGCCCGCGCTCGGAAGGCGGCTTTGGCATCACGGCCGATCTCGACGTCTACCTCCCTGGCTTCACGCAGGAAGACGCTCAGAAGCTGATCGACGTGACCCACACGATCTGCCCCTATTCCAACGCCATCAAGGCGAGCGTTCCGGTCGGCGCGACCATCCGCACCTGATCAGAAGCGGCAAATTTGACATCGAGAAACCGGCTGACGAAATCAGCCGGTTTTTTGTTGCATTCAATCTCCTGAATTGCCCCAACCCAACAGCAAAAAAAGCGCGGGAGAACAAGCCCCCGCGCCTTTTGAAACTTCATACACCTAACAGGCAGTTCAGCCCTTATCAGGCGGCGCTTTCTACGCCCTTGACGAACCAGTCCATGACAGCCAGGTCCTTCTCGGCGATCACTTCGCCATCCTTCACGCGCAGCTTGCCATCCTGATCGTAGATCGGGCCCTTGAAGATGTTGTAGGAGCCAGCCTTGTAGCCGGCCTGAACGTCGTCGGCGAGCTTCTTGACGTCATCCGGAACCTTCGCGCTGTAAGGCGAAATGACAACCGTGCCTTCCTTGAAGCCGTCCCAGGTGTCGGTCGACTTCCACGAACCATCGAGGATCGCCTTGGTGCGCTCGACGTAGTACGGGCCCCAGATGTCTTCGATGGCGGTGAGATGTGCGTTCGGAGCGAAACGGGACATGTCCGCGCCCTGACCAAAGCCGAACAGACCCTTCTGTTCAAGGATCTGCAGCGGACCGGGGCTGTCGGTGTGGGTCGTGACGACATCGCAGCCAAGGTTGATGAGGGTTTCGGTTGCGGCAGCTTCCTTCGGCGGGTCGAACCAGCTGTCGATGAGGACGAGCTTGACCTTGGCATTCGGGTTCTGCTTCTGCGCAGCAAGCGCAAAGGAGTTCACGCCGAGAACAACTTCCGGAACCTTGTAGGAGCCGAGGTAACCAAGCGTGCCCGACTTCGACATCTTGCCGGCGATCGTGCCGAGGACGGCGCGGCCTTCATGGAACTTCGAATTGTAGGTCGATACGTTGTCAGCGCGCTTGAAGCCCGTGCAGTGCTCGAACTTGACGTCCGGGAAGTCCTTCGCGACTTCGATCGTCTGGTCCATGTAACCGTAAGAGGTCGTGAAGATCAGCTTGCAGCCCTGCTGCGCGAGGTCGCGGATGACCGGAACTGCAGACGCGTCTTCGTTGACGTTTTCAACGTAAACGGTCTCGACCTTGTCGCCCAGTTCCTTCTCGACCAGTTCGCGGCCCTTGTTGTGAGCCCAGGTCCAGCCGTAGTCGCCGATCGGGCCGAGGAAAACGAAACCGACCTTGATCTTGTCAGCAGCAAAGGCGCTGCGGCCGACGAGCGGCAGCGTTGCGGCGGCACCGGCGGCCTGCATGAATGTGCGGCGGGTAATGATAGCCATGGATGTTCTCCTGTCTTCGTTCTGGCGTTTCAGGTTGATGGAAGGAACGGCTTGCCGAGACATGCCGGCGCGTTGCCGCCCGAATTTTCGCGCCTGGATATGATGGCAAGCGCGACAATTGTCATGAGATAGGGCATGGCAGCCCAGAACTGCGACGGCAGGAAAGAGAAACCGGACGCCTTCGCATAGAGTTCAAGTGCCATGAGGATACCGAAGAAATAGGCGCCAGCAAGCAGACGCCCTGCCCGCCAGCCTGCGAACACGACAAGCGCGAGCGCAATCCAGCCGCGGCCGGCGGTCATCTTCTCAGCCCACATCGGGGTGATGACCATGGAGAAATAAGCGCCGCCGATGCCTGCCATCGCACCGCCGAACGCGATCGCCGCATAGCGAACCCCCTTCACGGAATAGCCGATCGAATGGGCAGAGAGATCGTTTTCACCGACAGCGCGCAAAATCATGCCTGCCCTCGTCGACTTCAGGAACCAGGCCACCAGCGGAACCATCAGAAGTGCGAAATAGACGAGCGGCGAATAGCCGAAAATCACCTGCAGGTACGGGCCTTTGGCAAGCGCTGCGGGGAAAATCGAACCGAAGGTCGGCACGATAAAACCGGTATAGGAAAGCCCCAGCAGCGACGAAAGTCCCGTCCCGAAGATCGTCAATGCAAGGCCTGTCGCAACCTGATTGGAATTGAGCTCCAGGACCAGCACAGCAAACAGCATTGAAGACAGAGCGCCACCCGCAGCCGCGCCCAACACGCCAAGCCATGGATTGAAGGTCGATACCGTCACACCAAAACCCGAAATCGCACCCATGAGCATCATGCCCTCGACGCCGAGGTTCAGGACGCCGGACTTCTCGACGACGAGTTCTCCAAGACCGGCGAGAAGGATTGGCGTGGTCAGGCCCACGACCGTCACGATGGCAGCGATGATGAATTCGATGCTCATGACTATTCTCCTGCCATCGGAAGAGCGTTGGCGCGCGGGCTGCGCACGAAACGGATGCGATAACGGACCAGAATGTCACTCGCCAGGATGAAGAACAACATCATGGCCTGGAAAATGCCGGCGGTCGAATTGGGGATGTGCACAGTCGTCTGCGCCACCTGTCCACCGACATAGGTGACCGCAAGTACGATACCGGCGAGAAGGCAGCCGATCGGATTGAGACGCCCGAGGAACGAAACGATGATTGCGGTGAAGCCGTAACCCGAGGGGAAACCGAGATTGATGGTCTTCAGAGCACCGGCAAATTCCAGTGCACCGGCAAGGCCTGCCATCCCGCCCGCGATCAGCAAAGAAAGCCAGATCGTCTGGCGGGCATCAAAGCCGCCATGGCGCGCCGCATCCGGCGCGCTGCCGACGACCCTGATCTGGAAACCGAACACCGAGCGCGACATGATCAGCCAGAAGACAAATGGTAGGATCAGCGCAAACGCTATGCCCAGGTGAACATTCGTGCCCGGGAAAATGATCGGCAGCGTCTGGTCCGGCGCAAGCGGCGCGGTCGCCGGAAAGTTGCGCCCGTTTGGATCCTTCCAAGGCCCACCGACGAGATAGCCCAGAACCTGAAGTGCGACATAGGTCAGCATGAGGCTCGACAGGATTTCATTGACGTTCATTCGGGTCTTGAGGAAGGCCGGGATCATGCCCCAGAGCGTCCCACCAACGATGCCTGCAAGGATCATGAGCGTAATGACCACGCCACCACCGGCACCCTTTGCCGCGATCGCAACACCCGCTGCGGCAAGCGCACCGATAATATACTGTCCCTCAGCGCCGATGTTCCAGACCTGCGCGCGATTGCCGATCGAAAGCCCGAGCGCAATAATAATCAACGGCGAGGCTTTGACAGCCACGTCCTGCCATTTGTAGGAGGCAAGAAGCGGCGTCAGGAAGATGTCGACGACCGCACGGAAACCCTTGATGCCGATGGCGTCAAACACGATTACGCCAATGATCATAGTCACGAGAACCGATGCAATCGGCGTCACGACCAGCATAAGCTTGCTGGGCTCAGGGCGTTTTTCGAGCTTAATGCGCATGGACAGGCTCCGGATGCATCTGGGCGGTTGCGGTCGGGTCACCGTGGACACCGCCCATCAGCAGGCCAATTTCCTCAATATCCGCCTCTGAAACCTTCATCGGCCTGGAAAGCCGACCCTCGTTGATCACAGCAAGCGTATCACAAAGCGCCAGCAACTCATCGAGGTCCTGGCTGATCACCACGATCGCGGAACCGGCGGCGGCGAGATCGACCAGCGCCTGATGGATGGCTGCCGCAGCACCCGCATCGACACCCCATGTAGGCTGGCTGACGACCAGCACGGCGGGGTTCTGCATGATTTCGCGGCCCATGATGTATTTCTGCAGATTGCCGCCCGACAAGGATCCTGCTGTTGAGCCCGGTCCGAGCGCCTTGACCGCAAATGTCGAGATCACCTCGCCTGCATAGGTCTTGGCGGCGCGTGCATCGATGAGGCCTGCCTTGACCATGCCAAGCCGGTCGCGGGCCGTCAGGATAGAATTGTCGGCAAGGGTAAATTCAGGGACGGCGGCATGACCATTGCGTTCCTCGGGAACGGATGAGACACCTGCCAGGCGACGCTGTTTGGCCGAGAGCCTGCCCAGCTGAGCACCATCGACCGTGATCGCTCCCGGATCGTCGTTCAGTGTTTCTCCCGACAGCGCCAGCAGAAGCGCATTCTGGCCGTTGCCGGCAACACCCGCAATGCCGAAAATCTCGCCCGCCCGCACCGTGAACGTGATGTCCTTCAGCGCAACGCCGAAATGTGAACCAGACGGCACCGAAAGCCGGTTGACGATGAGCTTCTCTGCGCCAACCTTGCGGTCCGCGGGCCGTTCGATGGTCTTCAAACTGCCACCGATCATCTTCTCGGCCATCGAGCGCGAGGTTTCGACCCTCGGATCACAGGTATCGACCAGGCGACCGCCGCGCAGGATCGTCGCTGTATCACAGAGCGCCTTGATCTCATGCAGCTTGTGGGAAATGTAGAGGATGGAACAGCCTTCGTTTGCCAACTGACGCAGAACGACGAAAAGCTGTTCGACTTCCTGAGGCGTGAGAACCGATGTCGGCTCGTCCATGATGAGAAGGCGCGGATTGAGCAGAAGCGCGCGCACGATCTCGATGCGCTGGCGCTCGCCAACCGAAAGCGTCGATACGATGCGATGTGGTTCGAGCTTCAGGCCATATTGCTTCATGACCTCGAGGATCCGTGCCTCGAGTTCGCGGGCGGGGATCTTTGCGTCCATCCCGAGCGCAATGTTTTCTAGCACCGTCATCGCCTCGAACAGCGAGAAGTGCTGGAAGACCATGCCGATGCCAAGCTTGCGGGCAGCCTTGGGGTTGGTCACCACGATCCGCTCGCCATTCCAGCGGATTTCGCCGCCATCGGGCTGCATGATACCGTAGATCATCTTGACCAGCGTCGATTTGCCGGCACCATTTTCGCCAAGCAGCGCATGGATTTCGCCGGGCTTGACCGAGAAGCTGACATTGTCGTTGGCGAGAACGCCGGGAAAGCGCTTGGTGATGGACCTGAGTTCGAGGCGCGGCTTGATTTCAGCTTGCATGACAGGCCTCGCGGGACATCGAGTGGATGGAGAGCGCAAGACAGGAGTTCGGGGCATAATCAGCCGATGCGACAGGCACGCCACACTGTGTTTGCAGTGACGCCACGGACACGCGTGCAAAACCGGAATTCATGCCAGGAAACGACCTCCCCAGGTCAGTTGCAGACAGACTCCGCCACCCCCTAAAATCCTGCAATCCCACCAAATTCCCCTGCTTACTTTTGCTTCTTAGTTGGTCTGGCTTTTGCAGCGCACACAAGCACATTATTTCGCTCATTGCGTTGCAAAAATTGCAACACTGAGATTAAGCCCTTTTCTCTTCGATTGGCAAGCCGTCGATTTGGGTCTTCAAGAGGTCAATGACGGCGACGATCGCGCTGTTCATGTTCTGGCTGGAACGGGAAATCAGCGACAGCTCCTCAACGGGCATCTGCCGACCTGCCAGTGGCAGGAAAACCATTCCTTCATCCCGCTGCAGATCGATCAGGTTGCCGGCATTGAGAAATGCGATGTGATGATCGTCCGCGATCAGCTGTTTCATCAGGTTCGTGGAATTGGTCACAAGACTGGGCACGGCCTGAACACCGGCCGCTGCGAGCGTGCTGTCGATCATGCGTCGTGCGGCAAGCGAAAAGTCCGGCAGGATGAAGGGAAAATTGATGCATTCGCTCAATGGCACGTTGTCCCGCGATGCGAGGGGATGGTTCGCGGACACAATCACGCCGGATGGTGTGGGCCGCACCTTGAGCTTTCGGATATTGTGGCGGTCCGGGACGTTGAAGCACACCGCCAGATCCAGTTCGCTCGCCATGATCTTGTCGACGATGAGCGCCGTTCCGCCGATAAAGATATCAAGTGTGAATTGCCGGAAGCGGCTTTGAATCGACTGGAAAAGCTCACGTGCGAAGTCACCAGACAGGCATTCCATCAGCCCGACTGCAACATGGCCACGCCGCAAGCCCTGCAGTTCCTGAAGCCGAACTTTCGAGCGCTCCTGATCGGTCTTCCACTTGCGGATATCCGCAATCAGCACCTCACCGGCGGCCGTCAGCCGCACCCCGCGCGGCAGACGCTCGAAAAGCTTGAGCCCGTACTCGTCCTCGAGGTTAAGAATGCGCCGGTTGAGCGCCGAGGGAGAAACATTCAGGTGCTCGGCCGCCTTGCGGATCGACCCAAGGCGGGCAACTTCGTCGAACAGCATGGCAGCGGGCGAAATCAGCGACATGAAGGCTTCCCAATGTGCGAACAATTCGTACAGACAGGCGCACATGATGACTTGAATTTCGCGGCGATCAAGGCAAGTCTCTCGCAGCGCACGAAAAATGAGGACACGAACGATGGCGATGATTTGCGAGGAACTGGATCACGAAGCCCTTTTGAGGATTGCGATCGCCGAGTCGCAGAAGGCGCGCGACGCCGGAAACCATCCGTTTGCGTCGATTCTTGTCGGTCCGGATGGGAAGGTGCTGATGACCCAGCACAATGCCTACATGCCCGACCACGACATGACTGGCCATGCCGAGCGTGTACTTATGACGCGCGCATCGACCACGCTTCCGCATGATCTCCTCAAGGAATGCACCATCTACACGTCGGCCGAGCCCTGCGCGATGTGCGCGGGCGCGATTTACTGGACGGGCCTCAAACGCTGCGTCTACGGAATGACGGAAAAGCAACTCAAGGAAATCACCGGCAACCACCCGGAGAACCCGACGCTCGACCTCCCCTGCGAAATCGTATTCGAAGCCGGCCAGCGAAAAGTCGAGGTTATTGGACCGATCCTCGTGGAAGAGGCCGCCAAAGTGCATGAAGGCTTCTGGGGCTGAAAACCACCCAACGGCTGAAATTTTCGGTTCCCCTCAGACTGCTCACCAGTAGATCAAATGTTAACGATTAAGTTGACGGTCTCTTTCAGGCTTCAGGACTAGAACGAGAGTCCGAAGCCTTGCGCGTTCCGGCTCCTGCCGACACCTCCACACGGCGTTTCGAACGAACCGTCCTCACAGCGCGGTGCGTTCAATTGAGCCCGACATCCGTTAGGGGTGAGACAGAATGACAGCCATTATTACAAGCAATCTGAACAGCCAGAACTGGCAACCGATTGTTCAGCAGCAAACCGCCCAATTGGCACAGAAGCGCCAGGATAGCGCTCCGGCAAACGTACCAGCAACGCACGCGCAAGCCCCAAAGCCTGTCGATCCTCCCAAGGTCGTTCGCAATACCGATAGCCAGACAATGCCCGCACAGGCCCCCGTCACCTATGAACGCGTGCAAGTCAGCTCGGCCAATCGACCCACTGAATATGAAAAACCGACAGGCTCAGTCCCCTCCGCGAACAGCGTCGAACTGAAGACCGCACAGGCCGCCTATCAGGAGACCGCAGCGGGTTCTCCGGCGCAGCGATCCGATTTCATTCGCGTCTGAAATTAAGCCGAGCCCCGCTTTCCTTTTTGCCTTGAACCGGCAAGGATGACACTTGTCGCCGACCATTTACGTTGATATCAATCTATATCGATCAGGGTTTGGCAATTGGAGGAGGCTGCCATGTCGGATTCACCGTACCGTTGGGTCATTGTTGCCGCTGGCGGCACGATGGGTTGCATCGCCATGGGCGCGCTATTCTCGCTTCCGGTGCTTCTCACGCCCATGGCGGAATCAACCGGATGGAGCCGCACGGGCATTTCAGCCGCGATGACAATCGGCTTCCTTGCAATGGCCATAACGGCCATGGTCTGGGGCGCACTGTCCGATCGCTTCGGCGCAAGGCCGGTAGTTCTCGCGGGCGCAGCTCTCTATGCAGCCAGCATGTGGCTCGCAGGGCATGCGACCAGCCTCTGGATGTTTCAATTGTGCTTCGGCGTCCTGATGGGCGCGACCATGGGCGCCTACCTTGCCCCCATGATGGCAACGGTCACGGGCTGGTTTACCACGCAGCGAGGCCTCGCCGTGTCTCTGGTCTCCGCCGGGATGGGACTGGCTCCAGTCACGATGTCTCCGCTCGCGGCGAGGCTGGTGCAAAGTTACAGCTGGGATCAGGTGTTGACGATACTGGCGGCCATCGTCGCCATCACGACCATACCGCTGGCGCTTTTCCTGCGCCGCCCACCCGCAGAGATACCGTCGGCAAACACTGCAGCGATGGATCTGCCTGACCCGGGAATGACGGTCCGCCAGGCGGTGACATCCCCGCAATTCATCGTTCTGGTCGTCACCAACTTCTTTTGCTGCGCGACCCATTCGGGTCCTATTTTCCACACGGTCAGCTACGCGGAGATCTGTGGCATATCCGCAATCGCTGCAGTCTCGATCTATTCGATCGAAGGCATAGCCGGCATGGGAGGCCGCATTGGATTTGGCCTCATGGGCGATCGGTTTGGCGCGAAAAATGTGCTGGTCGCCGGCCTTCTGGCACAGTCGCTCGGTGCGCTTGCCTATTTCTTTGCGCACCAGCTGTTTCAGTTCTATGCCGTTGCGGCCTATTTCGGATTTATCTATGCGGGCATCATGCCGCTCTACGCGGTGCTGATCCGTGAAAACTTCCCGATGAAGATGATGGGCACCATCATGGGAGGAACCGGGATGGCCGGGAGCCTTGGAATGGCGACAGGACCGGTGATGGGTGGCTGGATATTCGATCACACAGGCGGTTATGGCGCCATGTATGTCACCTGCTGCGTACTGGGTCTCGGAGCCTTCCTGACGGCGATGACCTTCCGCCCGTTCCCGAAGCCCAATGTGGGCGCCCTGCCCGCGTCCTGACGCCCAATACGAAAAACGACCGAAAATCTGCACGATCGCTCAAATTTTAGCGATCGATTTCAGCATACCTTTGCTGCCACGCTGTACGCCTTACCAGAAGCCCGGAAACCGTCTTGCCAGCCATGACGCATTTACCCGGGTTTCCGGGAGCCACTGGCAATGAGCAAAGTATCGGGGCCGTCGACGCCATATTTTCCTGAGGGGCGCCATATCCTGGCGCGCAATGGCGCTTTGAATATTCAGGCTGCCTCTGCGAACGTCCGTGCCGAAAACAGCAGTACACCCTATTATCACGATGACTACTCGTTGCTGCGGCAACTCCTCGACCAGACAATGAACCCCAAGGCTCCCGGCACCGGGGTGCCCTTTCGGGTGGCACATACGGCCTATGAGGAACATCTCGCGCGCGGCCCCTCGTCTGTCGGCTGAGACTGAATTCCGGCCACCTCCCCGCCATGAACAGTAAATTGAAGTAACTCCGTCAAATTCCCAATATTTGACGGCCATTCCTTCCTACATATGCAGTCTCGCAAGATCGATCGCACCATAAAAACGCAACATCCATAAATATTTAGAGATTCAATTCAGGAGAGATTTGAATCTGTCCAGTAAAACGCAAGGGTGCACACCTGCCGAAGAGGCCCGGATGTTTCACGTTGCTGAGGTGGCTTGCTCCTGCATCCGCCGAGCCGTGACGACAAATGGCATCACAGGCCGGGATGCGAAGCGCATATCGGGCCGCCTCGCTTTTTGGGGAAGCGGACAACAACAACAGGAAGCGTGATGCCAGCTGCCGATTGGAAGCACCTGGCCCACGGCAAAGAAAAAAGGTCCTTCATGTACATTTCGAGCCGATCCACGACGTCAGCCTCCAGCGACAACGCCCAGAAGAACGAACGCAAGACCAGCAGCACGCGCGCAGCCGTCGAGGCCCAGATGGCCCAGAACCGCGCGAACGCGAAGGCAAACTCCGAGAAGCTCGACAAGGTTGCCACTCCGAAGTCCACCACGACGACCGAAACAACCTCGGCATCGACAAAGACGACCGCGTCAACAACGACCACCACAGCCACGAAGTCCACGGCTGCAAACTCGAATGCTTCAAGCAGCGCTGACGACACGGCGACCAGCAAGTCGCAGACTTCCCACCATTCGGAAGTCTATGCAAAGCAGAAGGCCTACAACCAGTCCCAGGCCAAGATCAACGCGGCGCTTCTGGCAAAGTCCAGCGCCGACGACAGCAAGACTGCAAAGACGGCCGCGAACACCTCCAGCGCCGCTGCTGACGCCGCCACGGCCAAGTACATGGCCAACGAGGCTCCCGAGGCATCTACTTCTCAGACGGTGATGATGGCCTGACCGAACATTCTTGGAACACGCAAGAGCCCGGCGATATTCAGATCGCCGGGCTCTCCTTTTTCATCGATGCGTACGTCTTCAGGGCGCATAGAGCGCGCCATCCACGGATTGAGGGCGACCATCGAGGAAGAGTTCGGCGACACGTGGCGCGTTGCGGGCGATCGTTTTGCCCGCCTTGATCACGTAAAGTCTGTTTGCCTTCAGCCTCAGTGCCTCGGCCGCGTCCCTCGCCTGGAGGATGACGAAGTCAGCCTTGTTTCCCTTCTCGATCCCGTAGCCCGAAATGCCCATCGTCTTCGCGGAATGCGTCGTGAGGCACTCGAAGATCTTCTTCTTGTCCTCAATGCCCGCCATCTGCGCCACGTGGATAGCCATGTGGCCGACCTCCAGCATGTCGCCGGACCCCATGTTGTACCAGGGATCCATCACGCAATCGTGGCCAAAGGAAACGTTGATTCCTGCCGCCAGCAATTCCTTCACGCGGGTCATTCCCCGGCGCTTCGGGTAGGTATCGTGGCGCCCCTGCAGCATGATGTTGATCAGCGGATTGGGAATGACATTGATTTCCGCCTCGGCAATCAGCGGGATCAGCTTTGAGACATAATAGTTGTCCATCGAGTGCATGGACGTGAGATGCGAGCCGGCAACACGCCCCTGAAGCCCGAAGCGCATGGTCTGAGCCGCCAGCGTTTCGATATGCCGCGACATCGGATCGTCCGTCTCGTCGCAATGCATGTCGACCGGGAGCCCCCGATCGGCCGCAATGCGGCAAAGCGCTTCCACCGACAGACGACCATCTTCCATCGTCCGCTCGAAATGCGGGATACCGCCAACGATATCGATGCCCATGTCCAGCGCGCGCGACAGGGACGCGACGCCGTCTGCCGCGCGATAGTAGCCGTCCTGCGGAAAGGCAACGAGTTGCAGGTCGATATAGGGCTTCACCCGCTCGCGGACTTCAATCAGCGCCTCGGCTGTCACCAGCCGGGGATCAGACGTGTCGACGTGGCTGCGAATGTAGAGCAGTCCCTGGCTGACTGCGAGGTCGCAGTAGCGAAGTGCGCGCTCGACAAGGGCTTCCCTTGTCAAAGTCGGACGCAGTTCGCCCCAAAGCTGGATCCCTTCAAGCAGGGTGCCGGACACATTCATGCGCGGCAGACCAAGCGAAAGCGTCGCATCCATGTGGAAGTGCGGATCGATGAACGGAGCGCTGACAAGCCTGTCGGTCGCATCGATCTGCGAGACAGCCTCTGCGGCAAGCCGCGGCTCGACCGCTATAGTCGTGCCGTCCTTGACCGCGATATCGATGCCCCGGCGACCATCGGGAAGATTTGCATTGCGAATGATGAGATCGAACATGAAATCCGCGACTACCTCTGAATTTGAACAGTTGGTCAAATCTTGGCGAAGTTGGCGGACCCGTCAAGCGCTACGCGTGCTATTATCGACCATCTGTGAACTCGACGAGGTCCCACAACGTACCATAGAGGTCGCGAAACACCGCAACCGTGCCATAGTCTTCTGTCTTCGGTTGCCGGATAAATTCAATGCCCTTGTCGCTCATCGCGCGGAAATCGCGCCAAAAATCATCCGTCTGCAGGAACAGAAATACGCGCCCGCCCGCCTGGTTGCCCACAAAGGCGGCCTGCTGTTCATTGGATGCCCGCGCAAGCAGAAGGTCGGCGCCGCCGGAACCGGGTGGCCGAACAACCACCCAACGTTTGTCCTGCGCCGCCTGGTAGCTGTCTTCGATCAACGTGAAGCCGAGCTTCCCGACATAGAAATCGATCGCTTCGTCGTAGTCGCGAACGACGAGAGAAATCAGCACAAGTTTCTGCTGCATCAGGATTGGCTCCGCCATCAACACAAAACGAAAACGCCGCCCAGAAGGCGGCGTTTTGATGATGTGACAAAAGCCTCAGAATTCTTCCCAGTTCGACGATGAGCCGCCCGCGGCGACCTTTGCCCTGGCTGGCGCAGGCGCTGCCATGCGTGAGGCAGCAGGCGCCGCCATCTCTGCCGCCGCGCGGCGCAGCATGTCGGAACCGTTGACGACACGGCCATCACCCAGCGAGAACTTGGCAATCAGTGCACGCAGGTTCTGCGCCTCACCAGCCAGCGCCGAAGACGCTGCCGTCGATTGTTCCACCATCGCCGCGTTTTGCTGCGTGGTCTGGTCCATCTGGTTCACGGCACCGTTGACCTCGGAGAGACCAGTCGCCTGTTCCTTGGCCGAAACCGCGATTGCCTCCATGTGACTGTTGATCTCGACGATGAAGCCGCCAATCGTCGTCAGTGTGCCTGCCGTCTGCCGGACAAGACGCACGCCCGATTCCACTTCGCCGGTCGAGTTCTGGATCAGCGACTTGATTTCCTTGGCGGCATTGGCAGACCGCTGGGCAAGTTCGCGCACTTCCTGTGCAACGACGGCAAAACCCTTGCCGGCTTCGCCCGCGCGCGCGGCTTCGACGCCTGCATTCAGCGCCAGAAGGTTGGTCTGGAACGCGATTTCGTCGATCACCCCGATGATGTTCGAAATCTGCTGCGACGACCGCTCGATCTTGCGCATCGCCTCTTCGGCCTCGGAAACCACCTGGGCAGACTGGTTGGCAGACTCATTGGCCTTGCGCGCCATGCTGCGGGCCTCTTCGGTCCGCTTCGTCGAGTTGCTGACATTGGCGGTGATTTCGTCGAGCGCCGCTGCAGTCTCTTCAAGCGCGGCTGCCTGCTGTTCGGTCCGGCGCGAAAGATCGTTGGCGCCCGACGCGATTTCGTGACTGCCATTTTCGACGGCATCGACGACATGCGAGATCTCCGAAAGGGTTTCGGCAAGCTGCGTCACGGAGCGATTGAAGTCGTGGCGAAGCTGCTCGAAATCCGGTGCAAACGTCTCGTGGATCTGGAAGCCAAGGTCACCGGCGGCAAGACGCTGCAGAGCCGAGGCAAGGCCCGATGTTGCGATACGCAGGCGCTCGGCAGCATTGGCCTCTGCAACCCGCTCCGCCTCACGACGGTCAGCTTCGGCGCGCGCACGCGCTTCCTCGGCCTCGCGCTCCAGCTGACGATTGCTGATGGCCGCCTGGCGGAAGATTTCAACGGCTGCGGCCATGGCGCCGATTTCGTCGCTGCGACCCGAGAAGGGAATTTCATTATCCGTATCGCCTGCTGCCAGCTGTCGCATGCTCGACGTAATGCGGCTGATTGGGGCGGCAATGCCACGAAGAACAAACACACCCGCGATCAGTGCAATCAGGATTGCTGCACCGGCAAGCGCAAAATTGATCCGGATCATCTGACGTGCTTCGGCGGCGTTGGCAACGCGATCCGCTTCGGAATCCTTGTGCGTTTCATCCACGATCTGGTTTGTGATCTTGACCAGCGTATTGCCGATGCTGGACATCGTGCCGAGGTAGGCGCGGGCCATCTTGTCGTTGTTCTGGCCCGAATAGAAAAGCAGCGTCTTGCCCATCTTGTTATAGGCCGCCAGCTGTTTCTGCAGGTTATCCAGAAGGCCCTTATCGCCATCGTCGACGATCAGCGAGGAATATTGTGCAAGAGAGGCCTGAAGGCGATCGTTGACGCCGGCGATCCGCTTTTCGACCTCTGCCTTGGCGGCCTTGTCATCCGTCAGCAGATGCTGACTGTAAGCCTCACGAAGTTCCAGCGCCTCAATGTCGATGTCCTTGGCGGTCGAAAGGCCAGCGGTCGAGCGAGCGCTGATCTCTTCGTGATGCTGGCTCATGGTTTTCATGCCAGTAACCGATGACCAGGCCATGACCGCTGATACGATGGCCAATCCACCGATCGTCGCAATCAGCGACCCACGAATGCCAGGCCGTTTCATTCTCAAAGCCAAAGGTTTCATTGTCTCTCCGGAGTGTCGCCGCCCAAACTCAAATTTGCGACAAAATGTAACTTTGAGCTTAATTGTCTCCGGTTAATGTTCTCTTGCCTTTAGCCCCTGAATAGCTGCCAGGACAGCGACCTTAAATCGGCGTTGGCGAAGACGCCGAATTATCATCGGGCATTACCACATGGTCTTTCGGGCGCGTTCAGGCCATTCCCGATCATACGTCGTGCCGTCAAAACCATCCTTGATTTCCTTCAGCATGTCGCCGACGGTGGGCAACGCCTCCGACGCATGGAATTTCTCAGGATTCCAAAGGTCTGCACGAAGAATTGCGCGCGCGCATTGCGAATAGACTTCCTCGATCGCGATGACGATGACAGAGCGCGGGTGCTTCCCATCCATCACAAAACGCTCGGTCACGCGGGGATCGAGCGTGACCGCCCCTCGGCCATTGACCCGCATGGCCGTGTTGGAACCGGGAATGAGAAACATGAGCGCAACACGGGGATCACGCACGATGTTCGAAAGCGAATCGATCCGGTTGTTTCCGCGCCAGTCGGGAATCATCAGGGTTCGGCTGTCCTCGATGTGCACCACCGTGCCCGAATCGCCGCGAGGCGAACAATCCAACCCCTCCGGGCCACTGGTCGCCAGTGCCACGAAAGGTGACGCTTCGATCATACGCCGATAGGCAGGCGTCAGAAACGGCGTAACCTTGATGACGGACGCTTCGGACAATTCGCCATAGACGGCTTTCAGCTCCTCGACAGATTTCACGACGTCCACGGCTTGTCTTCCTTATCAAACTTCCAAGTGGGATGATTACATCCACGACCATGACAATCTGACGACAAACAGCATCACAGGAAAGTAGTAATTGCCTCAACGGCCTCAGCGGAATTCAGAATACGACGATGGCCCTGCCCGTTCAGCCACTGGAGTGTCACATGCGGCCCGGCCCCCGCATAGGCGCGGGCGGCTTCGGCAGCGACTTCCTTGTCATCCTCGGCGTGCAGCACCAGTGCCGAGCCGTTAAAGCGCGCAAGCAGGTCAGGTCCATAGGCGTCTTCAGCCGGACGACCGGTCACGCGCTTGATCTGACCGATCAGTGAAACGCGGACGCGGTCATTCAATCCTGCGAAGCGTGAAAATCCTCCCAGAACCTTCCGCACGTCTGCGGGGGCGGCGATGATGACAAGTTTCCCGGTCGCGAGCGGTTTTCCTCTCAGCGCACCGACGGCAGAGAGAACCGTCATGTAGCCCCCGAACGAATGGCCGATAATGGCGTCAAATGGTCCAAACCGAACGGCAGCCTCCGTCAACACCCCAACCGCCATGGCAGCATCAAGCTTCCTGCCCGGCGATTCACCGTGGCCAGGTAGATCGAGCCCGAAAACTTCGTATCCCGCCTCACGAAGCCCGGTCACCAACTCTTGCGCATAGGCGATGCGCGAACCCCAGCCATGGGTGACCAAAAGGCGCTTGCCGTTTGCAGGCCCGATAGGTGGAAACCTGTAGACGACCGAGCGGGCGTCGCCGGCAGTGACCTGAAGACGTTCAGCTTCCGCCATGCGCGCGGCAGAGCGCTCGTAAAGCGCCTTTTCCTTGTCTGTCGAAGGCTCGGGGGAACGTGTGCGGGAAAAGAGGTTAAACGCGGCCCGCCCCGCCAATTCCGGGGAAAATGCACCGATTGCGTTGATCAGACCGCCGATCAACCTGATTGATTTCACCACCACACCAAACCTTCTCTATAATGTTCAATGTTGAACAATATGGCATCCGGACGTACAATAATCAAGGACGGCTTTCACGGAGTGGTGACGCAGGCGGAAAGGAGTGCCATGATAAGCCTCATTTCAAAGCATGCCATCGAGAGAAGATGAGTTCGAAAAACTTTCCCTGGGATCACCCGCGCTTCAAGTCATGGGTTGCCGTTGGCCGCGCCTGCCAGATGATGAATCAGGTGCTGGCGCGCGAGATTGCCGTTCTCGACATGAAGCCACCGCACCTCGACATTCTGGTCAATCTCTATCGCTTCGAAGGGCTGACCCAGCAGGAGCTTGCCCGCAAGCTTCTCGTTGGACGGTCCAACATGTCCATGCTTCTGCCGCAAATGGAGAAGCGTGGATTGATTGTCCGGCGCGGCGACGAGGCAGACAGGCGCGTGCTGCGGCTCTCGCTGACACCTGCCGGTCGCGAACTTTGCGAAAAAGCGATGGAAATACAGACCCGGCTGATCGACGAGACGATGCGGCATTCCACGCTTGAGGAATGCCATGCGGTGGCCGACACGATGGAGCGATTGACAGCAATCCTCCTCAAACACGAGACCGCGACCGAGCCTGCCGAGGCCTGATCAGCGATCCATCATCTCGAAAAGGCTTGCAAACTGGCGCGGGTGGCAGCGCATATACTGCTTGGCGATCTTGATCTTCTCGCCGAAATGCGCGGCCGCATGCCAGGGCCAATGCGGATCGTAGACGATAGCGCGGGCAAGCGCGATCATGTCGGCATCGCCGGTCGACAGAATTGCCTCCGCCTGCTCGAATTCGGAGATCATGCCGACAGCGACAACAGGCATGCGAACGGCCTGCTTGATCGCTCGCGCAAAGGGCACCTGGTAGTTCGGACCGACTGCAATCTTCTGGTCAGCGGAGAGCCCTCCACTTGAGACGTGGATCGCCGAGCATCCGCGCTGGTCGAGCGCCTTCGCAAACTCCACGGACTCATGGATATCCCAGCCGCCTTCGACCCAATCTGATGCTGAAATGCGAATGGTAACAGGTTTTTCCGCGGGAAATGCCTCGCGCACGGCATCATAGACCTCGAGTGGAAAGCGCATGCGATTTTCAAGCGAACCGCCATAGCTGTCGCTGCGATGGTTGCTGATTGGCGACAGGAACTCATGCAGAAGATAACCGTGCGCCGCATGGACCTGAATGGCATCAAGCCCAAGTGCAGCGGCACGCCGGGCGGAGGCCGCGAAGCTATCGCGGATGCGTTTGAGGCCGTTGGCGTCCAATGCCTCCGGCACATCGAAGTTCGGCAGATAGGCAACAGCACTCGGCGCCACCGTCTTCCAGCCACCTTCACTGTCTGGCGGGATCTGAAGCCCTCCCTTCCACGGCAAATCCGAGGACGCCTTGCGGCCGGCATGCGCAAGCTGCAGGACGACCGGAATATCGGAATAGGTGCGGATGGCTTCCAGCACGCGGCCCATCGCACGTTGAGAGTCGTCGGAATAGAGCCCGACATCGCCATAGCTGATGCGCCCGTCCGGCGTCACCGCGGTGGCTTCGATCGTCAAAGCACCGGCGCCCGATAGCGCGAGGCTTCCCAGGTGCATCATGTGCCAGTCGGACATGACGCCATCGGTTGCGGAATACTGGCACATGGGGGCAATGACGATGCGGTTGCGCAATTCCAGAGATCCCACCGAAATGGGTGAAAACAACTTGCTCTTGCTCATGCGTAGTCTCCATGAAGGGACAAGGGGAATGACGACCGGAGCCGACCGCCGAAAGTGATGGTGTCAGAGAAGCCCGAGTTCGGCGAGTTCGCGCTTCATGTGCTCGGGCATGTCCTGCAAGCCGCTGCCGGCGCTGTAGAGATCCTTGGGCGCATCCTTTGGCTCGAGATAACGCCATCCCTGGAACGGCCGTTTCGGCTGCATGACAGTCTCGATGACCTCAGGCCCCAGCACGAGTTCGCACCGGGTAATCCCGTCACCACCCTCGATTTCTCGAATGTCGAGTATCGGTTGGCGCGCCTTCACCTGACCCTTGATGACCCAGTAAAGCGAGCCGCCGTCGAGGATGTCGTCACGACGTTTCGGAAACATGCGGGTGACATGGGTGGTGTGCGGTTCCATGCCGGCGGCAATAGCCAGCATAGACCGTTCAGCGACCCACTCGATCAGGTCGTCGATGGACTCGGCGCCAACACACAATTTGATGATATGAAGAGGCATGCCTCTTTAGAACGACTTTCCGGCGTTTCCGTCAAGGGCGTTTGACGCTCCGCGCGTTCTGTCGCAGTGCACCTTCTGTCACAAGACTGATCAGCATTCCACGACGTTGACGGCAAGGCCACCAGTCGAGGTTTCCTTGTACTTCTCGCTCATGTCATTGCCCGTTTGCCGCATGGTTTCGATGCAGGCATCCAGCGGAACGAAGTGCTGGCCATCGCCCTTCACGGCAAGCGACGCGGCCGTGACCGCCTTCACCGCGCCAAGGGCGTTGCGTTCGATACAAGGCACCTGCACGAGCCCTGCGACGGGATCGCAGGTCATGCCAAGGTGATGTTCGAGAGCAATTTCCGCTGCATTCTCGATCTGCTCCGGTGATCCGCCCATGACGGCGGCCATGCCGGCTGCGGCCATCGCAGCCGCCGAGCCAACCTCACCCTGACAGCCAACTTCGGCACCCGAAATCGATGCGTTGTGCTTGATGATCCCGCCAATGGCTGCTGCCGTCAGCATGAAGTCATAAATGCCTTCGCGGTCTGCATCCGAGTGGAACTGCTGGTAGTAACGTATGGTGGCAGGGATAACGCCTGCAGCGCCGTTGGTCGGAGCCGTGACAACACGACCGCCAGCGGCATTTTCCTCGTTCACAGCCATCGCGTAGACGCTCAGCCAATCGTTGGCGAAAAGCGGATTGGGGCGATTGGAACGCCATTCCTGTTGAAGCTTTTCGTGAATACCGGCTGCGCGACGGCGAACCTTCAGTCCACCGGGCATGATCCCCTCGCCGCGCAAACCACGGTCCACGCACGAGCTCATGGCATTCCAGATTGCATCGAGGCCATCGTTAAGCGCCTCGCGGCTCATGACGGCTTCTTCGTTTGCGCGCTTCATCTGCGCAATGGTCAGGCCCGAACGCGATGCCATCTCGAGCATCTGCTTGGCGGTGGCAAACGGGAACGGAACATTGACGTTCTGCTTGGCGTCTTTCTCGCGACGCATGACCTCAAGTTCGGTGTCGGTCACGACGAAGCCGCCACCGATCGAATAGTAGACCTGCGTGAGGAGCAGGCGGCCATCGCGATCAAGCGCAGAAAATCGCATGCCGTTGGCATGACCCGGCAACGGCTGCCTCTTGTCGAAAATCAGATCTTCAGCCGGGTTGAACCGATAGGCCGGATGCCCGGGCGGCGTCACCGTCTGGCTACGCTCGACCTTTTCGATGATGGCGTCCATGTGGTCCGGATCAACGCGGTCCGGCAATTCGCCTGCAAGTCCAAGGATCACAGCCCGGCCAGTGCCATGACCAATACCGGTGTGGGCAAGCGAACCGTGCAGGCTCACTTTCAGTTCGGCGACATGCACGTTCTGCGGACGCGGCCAGTCATCCGACAGGATGAGCTTGAGAAAGCGCGCAGCTGCAGACATGGGACCCATCGTATGGGAACTGGAGGGACCAATGCCGATCTTGAAGACGTCGAATACTGAGAGGAACATCCTGCCTACCCATGCTGAAAATCAATTTTCCTATCTTATAGCGCGCATTGCAATCGGATAGCAGCCAATCGGCATGATCTGGCGATTTCGCGACAAGAGATGGTGCGCAATCCGAACCCGCTTCTTTTCTGCGTCACGATTCCGTGGCAAAAGTGACCCCATGACAGCTTTGGATTTTTTCGCGCTCTTCCTTTTCATCACGCTTTGGGTCGGCTTCGGGCTGGTGACCGGCGAAAAGCAGATCGTCGGCCGCCGCAGCCTGACCCAGCTGATGAACGGCCACCGAACGGCCTGGCTTCGCAACTCACTCAAGCGCGACTGGAAGATGATCGACACGCAGATCATATCCGGTCTTCAGAACGGCACGGGATTTTTCGCCTCGGCCTCCATTTTTGCCCTGGGTGGCAGTTTCGCGCTGCTGCATTCGGCAGATCAGGTTCGTTCGATTTATGCCAACCTGCCGGTTTTCTTTCAGGAAGGGCAATCCGCCTTCGAGCTCAAGGCCATGGGGCTCACGGTTATCTTCGCCTATGCCTTCTTCAAGTTCGGCTGGTCCTACAGGCTGTTCAACTATTGCTCCATTCTGTTTGGGACACTGCCGATGACCGATCGCGTGGCTGAGGATCCGGACCTGACAGAACAGCAGATTCAACGGGTGATCCGCATGAACATTCTTGCCGGAAAGCACTTCAACGCTGGGCTGCGGGCGATCTTTCTGTCGATCGGCTATATCGGCTGGTTCGTCAGCCCCCTGCTTCTGATGGCAAACACCGTCTTCATTATCGGTGTTCTCGTGCATCGCCAGTTTTTCTCACAGGCGCGCGAAGCGCTTTTATAGGGCCTCGCCTTAAAATCACCTCCGTCGGACCCGAATGAAACGCCCGGCGGCTACGGGGTATTTCATGAACGACCAGAACAGTATGGCCGAACCGGTCACGTCGGTAAGATCCACGCGTCTCGGATGGCTGGATGCATGGCGTGGTGTGGCACTGGTGGCCATGGCCTCATACCACTTCACCTGGGACCTCGATCATTTCGGCTATCTGGAGCGTGGCACGGCGGGCTCCTACTCGCTGCGCATCTACGCCCACGCCATTGCCGGCACCTTCCTTTTCTTGGCCGGTGCAAGCCTCTATCTTTCTCATGGCAAAGCCATTCGCTGGACGCCCTTCTGGACCCGGTTTGCAAAAGTCGCAGGCGGCGCCCTGGCAGTCACGGCTGCCACGCTTGTCATAATGCGCGATGAGTTCATCTACTTCGGCATCCTGCACAATATCGCGCTCGCAAGCCTGATTGGTCTGCTGTTTCTGCGCGCGCCTGTAGCATTGACCTATCTGGTGTCGGCCTTGCTGATCGCCGCCCCGTATTTCCTCAAGTCACCTGCCTTCAACACGCCTGCGCTCTACTGGGTCGGCCTGTCGGAAACTGTCCGGCGCTCAAACGACTACGTGCCGCTGATCCCCTGGCTGGGTCCGTTGCTTGCGGGCATTGCCTCCGCAAAACTTGTGGTGATTACGAACCGCACACATTGGTTCGTTGCAGAAAAAGCCGAATCGTGGGGCGTGTTTCGGTGGTTATCCACAGGCGGCCGCCACAGTCTCGCCTTTTATCTACTACATCAACCCATCCTATTCGGAGTGGTCTGGTGCTTTTCACAAGTGCATCCGGCCGCCAGCCCCGATCCAGCTATCTCCTATACACGCGACTGCGTGATGGCATGTAAGGCGGACAGGGGTGAGTCGTTTTGCAATGCGTTCTGCGGCTGCACACTGACAGCCTTGAAGGACCAGAACCTGTTCGATGCGTTGAATAAAGGCAAGTTGGACGTCAACAATGACGCGCGCGTGCTTGGCATCAGCCGTCAATGCACAAGATCGGCGCAGGGACTGGAATAAGGCAGCATCATGAACGAGTTCCGAACACGCCCCCTGAATTTTCCATGGCCACCGGTCATCTACGCGGTCGCCTGGATCATCGCCTATGCAATTGAACTGAAATTTCACTCGCCATCCCGGTTCTACATCGGCACCGCCGGACAGATCGCAGGATGGAGCTTCATCGCAACAGCCATCTTCCTCGATATCTGGGCCATGAAGACGCTGCATGATCGTGAGACGACCGTCATGCCGAACCGCAGCGCAAGCCACCTGGTGACATGCGGCCCCTACCGTTTCACTCGCAATCCGATCTATCTCGGTTATACGCTGACCACGCTCGGCGTCGGGCTTATCCTCGGCAGCATCTGGTTTGGTGCAGCTGCCGTTGTCGCAGCACTGGTGACACAATATCTGGCGATCCGTCGTGAAGAATTTCACCTGCTGTCGCGCTTCGGCTTCGAGTTCGAACGCTATTGCCACGCAACGCGGCGCTGGATCTGAAGATCAGACAGGGCATCGAACCTTAGAGCAACAAAAAAAGCCTGCGGAAACGCAGGCTTTTTTGTCTGTTGAATCTGCAGTGTGATCAGGTGCCAACGCCCAGTTCGGCAAGCCGCGTCAGGCACTGTTCCTCGATCACATCAAGTTCGGCGACCGTGTCGTCGATGTCCTTGCGCTTTTGCTTCAGCTCGTCGCGCTTCTCGGTGACACGGCGCATCATCAATCGCAACTGGCCCATTTCGCCCGGCGGGTCCCGGTAAGCCAGTATAATTTCGCGGATCTCGGCAATCGTAAAGCCAATGCGGCGGCCACGAAGGATGTTCTGGATCAGGCGACGATCAGACGGGCGGAACAAACGCGTGCGGCCACGGCGTTCCGGATTGATCAACCCCTCGTCTTCATAAAAGCGAAGAGTGCGTGTCGAAATCCCGAATTCCCGAGTGAGCTCCGTGATTGTATAAAGCTTGTCCAATGCACTGTTTCCATTTTTTCGATGGCCGCATCATATTAACTTTGACGTAAAAGTCAATTGTTGGTTCGATTTGCGTTTCGTCAAATCAGGAAACCCCGTACCACCAGGATGCCAATCCAAGGAACGAGAAGAAGCCGGTGACGTCAGTGACAGTCGTCACAAACACGGCTGATGCCACAGCCGGGTCAATGCCGACGCGGTCGAGCAACAGCGGGATCAGAATGCCGCCTAGCGCTGCGGCAAGCATGTTGATCAGCATGGCGGCGGATATGATCATACCGATGGTCGGATCATGAAACCAAAGCCCGGCCACGATCCCGATCAGCACGCCAAAAATGACACCGTTGAGGATACCCACGCCGGCCTCGCGGCTGATGACCCGCATGGCATTATAGATATCGAGATCCTTGGTGGCCAGCGCGCGCACCGTAACGGTCATCGTCTGCGAGGCGGCATTACCACCCATTCCGGCCACGATGGGCATCAAAACGGCCAGAGCAACGACCTTTTCGATAACCCCATCGAACAGCGCGATCACGGATGCAGCAAGAATGGCCGTCGCAAGGTTGACCAGCAACCACGGCACGCGCGAGCGCGATGTGCTGACAACAGTGTCCGAAAGTTCTTCATCGCCAACGCCGCCGAGGCGCATGAGGTCTTCCTCAGCCTCTTCCTGGATCACGTCGACGACGTCATCGATGGTCAGCACACCGACCAGGCGTCCGTTTTCATCGACGACAGCGGCAGACAGAAGGTCGTACTGCTCGAACAGCTGCGCGGCCTCTTCCTGGTCCATTTCGGCCGGAACCGGATGGTTGGTCTCGCGCATGATCTCTTCGATCTTGCCAAGGCGCTTGCTGCGCAAAAGCCGATCGAGATCGACAGCGCCCATCAGCTTGAAGGTCGGATCGATAACAAAAATCTGCGAAAAGGATTCCGGCAGGTCGTTTTCTTCGCGCAGGTAGTCGATCGTCTGGCCAACCGTCCAGAATGGCGGCACCGCGACGAACTCCGTCTGCATGCGCCGACCGGCCGAACTTTCAGGATAGTCCAGCGATCGCCTGAGGCGCACCCGCTCCGTAAACGGCAGCTGGGCGAGAATTTCATCCCGGTCTTCCTGATCAAGATCCTCGAGAATGTAGACGGCGTCGTCTGAATCGAGCTCGCCGATGGCCGCCGCAACCTGCGAATTCGGCATCTGTTCGACGATTTCGAGACGGATGGCCTCATCGACTTCCGTCAACGCTGCAAAGTCGAACGCATCGCCTAAAAGACTGACAAACACATGCCGCTCGTCGGCCTGCAGGGATTCGATCAGGTCCCCGAGTTCGGACTCATGCAGTCGCGCCACGCTCTGGCGCAGAAAGCCGACATCCTGCCTTTCGATGGCATCACCCACCAGTGACAGATATTCGGGACGGACCGACCCATCCTCGTCATAGATGTCGATCAGGTTGGTCGGCTCTTCTGAAGGAGATACCTTTTCGCGGTCGAGTTCGCCGGTATCGCTCATCGACGTCTCCTTTCAGCTTCGGTTGGCCGAGTGCAGGTCCAGATCGACCCGAACGACAGCACCACGTCCCAACTATGGCGCATGATTTTCGCCTTCAATCGATTCCGATCTCAGGAATTATGCAGTAGCTAAAGGAAATCATCCTGCAGGTCCATAAATATGGCGACAACCTGTCCGACGCGCGGTTTCGCAAACAGGTTTTCCGCAGAAAAGTCATGGCCTTGAGGCCATTTCTGCAGTTGCTGGCGCGCTTTACATAACTTTACGCCAGCAACAAACGTCCGAAACGTTGCCTTGTCATGATCCTCGACATCACAAGCGGCCATCGGGCCGGACAGAGGAGCCAGACATGACCGACCCAGATATGACCAAGATCGAAAACACCAAGCCGTCCTTCTGGAAGCGTCGCACGACACTCGCCGGAATTGCGACAGGAGCCATCGCGCTGACAGGCGCCGGCGTCATCGCGTTCGCGGCGGACAGAGCACCCGACCCGAATGTGGATTTCATCAACTTCGGCCATCATGGTCACCACGGCTTCATGAGCGGCGCCAAGGCCGATTTCATGGAGTTTCGTCTCGGACGTGCGCTCGATGCCGTCGGCGCGTCGGCCGAGCAGAAGGACAAGATCAAGGCGATCCTGAGCAAGGCCCGCGAAACGGTTGAATCTGAACGCGGTGAACCGGGCGACATGCGCCAGCAGATGGCAGACCTCTTGAAATCACCTACCATCGATCGATCGGCGATCGAGGCGCTGCGCGCCAAGCGCGTTGCGACGATGGACGAGGTGTCAAAGACCATGACGACAGCCCTGCTCGACGCAGCCGATGTTCTGACGCCTGAACAGAGGGCAAAGCTTGCCACCGAATTCCAGGGACATCGTCCGCGCTGGTAATGTTATAGTCTACCCGGCGGACTCGCCGGGCAAATGAAGGTCGTGACGCATGGCAGCAGACGTATTGATCATCGACGATGACACAAGGCTTACCGCCATGCTCTCGGGATACCTTCAAAACCAGGGATTTGCCCCGCGCAGCAGCGCGACCGGCAAAGACGGTCTGGCGGAAATTGCCCGCCTTCCGCCAGCCGTCATAATCTTGGATCTGATGCTGCCCGACACGGACGGATTTGAAATCTGCCGCAAGGTCAGGAGCACATCGGACATCCCCATCATCATGCTGACCGCCAAGGGCGAGGAAACCGACAGGATCGTCGGCCTCGAACTGGGTGCGGACGACTACCTCCCAAAACCGTTTTCACCACGCGAACTTCTGGCGCGCCTGAAGGCTATTTTGCGTAGAAGCCAGGGCAGATTGCAGAACAACGAGGCCGATATCCTTGCCTTCGGCGAACTGGAGATCGACCGCGGCGCGCGTTTGATCCGGGTGGCAGGAGAAGAACGGACGCTCACCGCCTATCAGTATGACCTGCTGCTGTCGCTGGCGGAAAACGCCGGACGCGTGCTCTCGCGCGAACAACTGATGGACATGGTCAAGGGAGAAGAACTGGAAGCCTTCGACCGCTCCATCGACGTCCACATCTCGCGCATTCGCGCGGCGATCGAGACAGACGTCAAGCATCCGCGCCGCATCATCACAGTGCGAGGCGCCGGCTATCTTTTTGCCCGACATCAGGTGTCGTGACCCATGCATTTCATCCGGCGTTCTCTCTTCCTGCAATTCTACGCCACCATCATCGGTGGCTTGCTGATCGTCGCCCTGACGCTGGTTGCTTTCGCAGCCATTGGCAAGTTCGACCGGCGTGATCCGCTCTCGACACGCATCGGCCCCTTTCTGGATTCCCTTCTTCCGCCGCCGGGACAGCCCTACGATATGGACCGGTCGGTGCATCGCATGTCCGAGGCGCTCGATGCTGACATCTCCATTTTCGACAAAGATGGCCGGTTGCTTGCACATGCGGGACGTCCTGTGCCTCCGGACGTCGGCAATGACGACCCCAAGGGCTTTCACCCCCAGAACCGCACCTTCACATTCGACACGCCCAACGGGTTGAAGATTGTAGCGCGAAGCCGCATTCCCTTCGGGCCGTACCGTCGAAACGTCGCCGGTATGGTGCTTCTGTTCGCGGCAGCACTCGGTCTGGCTGCCCTGCCCCTCACGCGACGCCTGACGCGCAGGCTGGAAAGCCTGAAGGCAGGCATGGACACTTGGAGTGCCGGAGCGCTCGAAAGCCGCGTGGTCATAGAAGGTGATGATGAAATCGCCGAGGTTGCGCGCACCTTCAATATTGCAGCCTCCCGCATAGAGGATCTGGTCAAGGCTCAGAAAAACCTTCTGGCCAATGCGAGCCACGAATTGCGTTCGCCGCTTGCACGGCTTCGCATGGCAATCGAGATGTACGAAGATACGCCCGGCCCCAGGCTGAAGGGCGAGATTGTCCGCAATCTGTCAGAACTCGATGAACTCGTGGACGAGCTCCTCATCGCCAGCCGCATTCAGGCACACCGACCGGAGGCCTTTGACGACATTGTCGACCTGATGGCCCTCGTTGCAGAGGAAGGCGCTGACGTCGATGCCGAAGTCTCCGGCGAACCCGTGTCGTTGAAGGCCAATGGCAAGCTGATCCGACGGATGGTTCGCAACCTGATGCAGAACGCTGCGCGTCACGGCGCACCGCCCATATCGGCAAGTCTCTCAGCTCAGCCGCAGGAAATTGTCCTGAGCGTACGTGACCATGGCCAGGGTATTCCCGAAGCCGAGCGCGAACGCGTATTCGAACCCTTCTATCGTCCATCGGGCAGCAGCGAAACGTCGGGCGGCTGGGGCATAGGGCTGGCACTTGTCCGCCAGATTGCAGAGCTTCATGGCGGGAGCGTGCAGTATGCAAACGCGGATGGCGGCGGCGCTGAATTTGTAGTGCGGTTGCCCAGCCAGCAATAATTCGCAACAAGACAACAAAAAAGCCTGGCTTTCGCCAGGCTCTTTTTGTTTCAGCTGTAAGCTGAATGGTGCGGTCGAGAAGACTCGAACTTCCACGTCTTGCGACACAGCGACCTCAACGCTGCGCGTCTACCAATTCCGCCACGACCGCATCTTGGTAGCGCCGAATTGCTCCGGCGGGGCTGCATGTAGCAAAAGCATTTTCACTGCACAAGTGGACGATGACGTTTTTTTGGGGCTGTGGATGCTTTTTCGCCGGACCCTGCGTTGCGCGCCTGCCCAACCCCTTGCATGACAGGGGTTTGACGCCCTAAATGCAGTCAAAACAAGGAAATGCCGATCATGCTTCGTCAGGATATCGCCCCTTCAATGCTGGCTGCGGAAGGCTCTCCACCCGTTCGCTGGCGGATTTCCGACGGCTTGATTCCCTATGAAGACGCTCTCGCCACCATGGAGGCCGAAGTTGCGGCAATCGCGGACGGCAGGGCCGATGAACTCGTCTGGCTGCTGGAGCATCCTCCGCTCTACACGGCGGGCACAAGTGCGGACGCGAAAGACCTGATCATGCCGGATCGCTTTCCGGTCTACCAGACCGGGCGCGGCGGTGAGTACACCTATCATGGCCCGGGTCAGCGCGTGGCCTATGTCATGCTCGATCTCAAGCGTCGCCGACAGGATGTGCGCGCCTACGTCGCGGCTCTCGAAGAGGTCATCATCCGCACGCTCGACATGATGAATGTGAGAGGAGAACGCCGCGAGGACCGCGTCGGCGTCTGGGTGCGGCGGCCGGAAAAGCCTCTCCTGCCGGATGGCTCCGTATCAGAGGACAAGATTGCCGCCCTGGGGATCCGGCTGCGTAAATGGGTGAGCTTCCACGGCCTTTCGCTCAACATCGATCCCGATCTTGACCATTTCGGCGGCATCGTGCCCTGCGGCATCTCCGCTTACGGCGTCACCAGCCTGGTCGATCTCGGCCTGCCTGTGATGATGGCGGACGTCGACATACGGCTTCGCGAGGCATTCGAAGAGGTCTTCGGCCCGACGATCGCCGAAAGCTGATCAACCGAAGAGGTGTTCGCAGGCAAAAACGATGGCGTAGCTGTGAATGATCACGGCAGCATAGAGGCCAAGCCCGGCAAGCAGCCGCTCTGACGGACGCATCGGATCCAGCTTGTCGCGGGGACGCACCGACCCTGCACCGATCAGGCTGATCAGCGTGAAGACGGCAAGACCAATGATGAGCGCCTGATAGGGCAACCCGATTTCCCAGCCTGTGACGACAATCACCAATGCGATGCCGAAGCTCCCGAGCGCCTGAAGACGCTTGTCGGGAAAGATCTGGCGCAGGACCTGCCCGCCATCGAAGCGATGCATCGGCAAGAGGTTCAGGAGATTGAATGCGCCCATGATGAGCGTGAAGACCAGAAGAGGCCGCGCGAACCCTGCCTCGACACCGCCGACGACAAGCCCATCATGTGCGACGACGAGCACGGGCACGAGAAAGGCGGACATTCCCGCTCCCATCAATGCGCAGGTCGCAACCTCGAATACGGAATTATAGGGCCGCCCGCCGATTGCTATGCCGCCTAGCAGTGGCACGAAAATCATGCGTGCGGTTCGATGACCAAAGGCCCGATAGGCAGCCATGTGTCCAAGTTCATGCAAGACGATGACGACCGTGAGTTCGGTAGAGAGAATCAGGCCGTTGGTGGTCAGGCCGAAGAAGGGCCAAAGCATCAGCGTTGACAGAATAGCCAGGGCGACCTGCGTCAGCGGGTGTTCGAAAATGCCAACGCGCACGGCCTTGCCGGTCGAAAGCCATTTCTCCAGCGACTGCATTTCGCGCCGTAGCGCAAAATAACGGAATATCAGAAAGGCAAAACCGCGATACTTGTCGGTCTGCTCGACCACGAGTTCAGTCGTGTTGCCATGCATTTCCAGATGGCGGCGTTCCGAATAGGTTTGCCAGAAGGAACGGTCGAGCGCACTGTCTTCGACGACCCGCGCGCTATAGGCGAAGGGCTCATCCGCAGACAGTTCGAACACACGCTCGATCGGCCGCCCCTTGCGATCCATGTGCGAATAGGCCTGACGGGCCAGCCTGCCGGTATCATCAACCCCTTCAGACGAAATGATATGCGGGTTCCAGTCTGCATTCGAACCCAGAGGGTGAACCGCAGACCATATATGGTCGGGCCGCGCATGGAAGTTGCGACGCATGCGCAAGGTACGCACACCAAGCGGAGCCGCCATCAAGAGCCACAGCAGCGCGAGGTTGATGGCAAGCAGGAGCAATCCTGAACCGGCGATTTCCACTTTAGCCTCTCGTCATACAGTTTCTGCTGATAGTCGCCGCAATCTATTGAACAGCCGTTAATCCGTCGCCATCAGCTAACGAACAATTTTAGCAATCGAGCAACTTCGCCGCCAAATCGCCTGTCGGGCCGCACACCCGTACCGAAATGAGGCGACGGCGCAGATCGACAAGAATTGGGGACAGCCCGCGATCGCTGAAGACCGCTTCACAAGTCCGGATTGGAACACTATAAATGGCACCTTACGTAAGCGGAATGTGGGGGAGCATTCTATGGAGTTCGATTATGTGATTGTCGGCGGTGGCTCCGCCGGCTCCGTTCTGGCCGCGCGGCTGACAGAAGATCCATCCGTAACCGTTTGCCTTCTCGAGGCCGGAGGCGACGGCAAGGGGCTGATTACCCGCCTGCCCTTCGGCACGATCGCAACCATCACCGGCCGGCCGAAGATCAACAACTGGGCCTATCACACCACACCGCAGTCAGGGCTCAATGGACGCCGGGGCTTCCAGCCGCGTGGCAGGACGCTTGGCGGATCAAGCGCCATCAATGCCATGCTCTACATCCGCGGTCAGCGCGAGGACTATGATGGCTGGGCAGCACAAGGCTGTCCAGGCTGGGGCTGGGATGACCTGCTCCCCTGGTTCCTCAAATCCGAAGGCAACCAGCGCGGAAATACCCCGCTGCACAATGGCTCCGGCCCGCTCAAGGTCAGCGACCAGCAATCACCCCGCCCCTTGAGCCATGCCTTCATGCGCGCTGGCGAAGAATGCCAGATCCCGCGCAACGATGACTTTAACGGTGAGGTTCAGGAGGGCATCGGTCTCTACCAGGTGACACAGTTTTCAGGCGGGGCACGCAATGGCGAACGCTGTTCAGCCGCAGCCGCCTACCTGCATCCGGTCATGAGCCGACACAATCTCAAGATCATGACCAGAACCCACGCCACCGCGATCATTCTCGACGGACGCCGTGCGACCGGGGTTCGCTTCCGGCAAGGTTCATCGATGCAAGAGGTGCGTGCGCGCCGCGAGGTCATACTTTCAGGCGGTGCATTCGGTTCCCCACAGCTTCTGATGCTTTCCGGAATCGGTCCGGCACGTGAATTAAGGTCCAGTGGCATCGACGTCGCGCACGATCTGCCGGGCGTCGGGCAAAACCTGCAGGATCATATCGATTTCGTGATCCCGGTCTTCAGCGACGAAACAGATACTGTCGGCATTGGGCCCATCGCCGCCTTGCGCATGGCGCGCGAATTCTTCCGCTGGACCCGCGAGGGCAAAGGCATGATGGCAACGCCCTTTGCCGAAGGCGGCGCTTTCATTCGCTCGTCACCGGATGTAGACAGACCCGACCTGCAGCTGCATTTCACGCTCGGGGTTCTGGACGAACATGCACGCAAGCTGCATCTCGGCTACGGTTACTCGCTGCATGTCTGCGTGCTCAGGCCGCATAGCCGCGGAACCGTCGGCCTTGAGAGCAAGGACCCGATGGCGCCGCCGGCCATCGATCCGAAATATTTCTCCGATCCGCGCGATATGGACGTGATGATCAGGGGCGTGCGCAAGACACGCGCGATTCTCGACGCCCCCGCCCTCGCCCGCTATGCCAAACGCGAACTCTTCGCACATGAAGGTCAATCGGACCGGGAAATCGAGGCAGCGATCCGCGCACGCGCCGACACGATCTATCATCCCGTCGGCACATGCCGGATGGGCAGCGACGATCAGTCGGTTGTCGATCTGAGCCTGAAGGTTCGCGGCATTGACGGTTTGCGCGTTGTCGACGCCTCCGTCATGCCGACCCTGATCAGCGGCAACACCAACGCACCGACGATTGCGATCGCAGAAAAGATCGCCGCCGAAATGCGCCGTCAGGCTTGAGCTCCATGGCGGGAAAACGGATCCCTTCCCGGGAAAATCCCTTTCCGCCACTTGAGGCTTGCCACTCCGGCATGCCAAAAGCGTGATCAGCAAATCATTTCATTATTCTGTTTTGGGGAGACCATTCCATGGATGTACGTGCAGCCGTTGCCGTTCAGGCTGGCAAGCCGCTGGAGATCATGACCGTGCAGCTCGAGGGCCCGCGCGAGGGTGAAGTCCTCGTTGAGGTCAAGGCAACGGGCGTGTGCCACACCGACGAGTTCACGCTCTCCGGCGCAGACCCCGAAGGCATTTTCCCGGCGATCCTCGGTCATGAAGGCGCTGGTGTCGTCGTCGATGTCGGCAAGGGCGTTACCTCGCTCAAGAAGGGCGACCACGTCATTCCGCTCTACACGCCCGAATGCCGCACCTGCCCCTCCTGCCTCAGCCGCAAGACCAACCTCTGCACGGCAATCCGTTCCACGCAGGGTCAGGGCCTGATGCCGGACGGCACAAGCCGCTTCTCGATCGGCAAGGACAAGATCTTCCACTACATGGGCTGCTCGACCTTTGCGAACTTCACCGTTCTGCCGGAAATCGCGCTCGCCAAGGTCAATCCGGACGCGCCCTTTGACAAGATCTGCTACATCGGCTGCGGCGTCACCACCGGTATCGGCGCGGTCATCAACACGGCCAAGGTTGAGATTGGCGCCACCGCCGTCGTCTTCGGTCTGGGTGGCATCGGCCTCAACGTGATCCAGGGCCTGCGTCTTGCCGGCGCCGATATGATCATCGGCGTTGACATCAACAACGACCGCAAGGCATGGGGCGAACGCTTCGGCATGACGCATTTCGTCAACCCGAAGGAGATCGACGGCGACGTCGTGCCCTACCTCGTCAACATGACGAAGCGCGGTGCGGACCAGATCGGCGGCGCGGACTACACGTTCGACTGCACGGGCAACACGACCGTCATGCGCCAGGCGCTGGAATCCTCGCATCGTGGCTGGGGCAAATCGGTCGTCATCGGCGTTGCGGGCGCTGGCCAGGAAATCTCGACCCGTCCATTCCAGCTCGTCACCGGCCGCACCTGGATGGGCACGGCCTTCGGCGGCGCGCGCGGCCGCACCGACGTGCCGAAGATCGTCGACTGGTACATGGATGGCAAGATCCAGATCGACCCGATGATCACGCACACCATGCCGCTCGAAGACATCAACACGGCCTTCGACCTCATGCACAGGGGCGAAAGCATCCGCTCGGTGGTCGTCTATTGAGCGACGAACCGGCCTATATCGTTGAAACGAAGGACATGGGCGGATTTTCCGCCCATGAACTCTATGCGCTGCTGAAGCTTCGTGTCGACGTCTTTGTGGTCGAGCAGAACTGCGCCTATGCCGAACTTGACGGCAAGGATTCCGATGCCATTCATCTCATGCTGAAAGACGGCGGCGAGATCATCGCTGCTGCCCGCATCTTCCCGCCGCATGACGAGATACCCGCAAAGATCGGTCGTGTCGTCGTCTCGCCGCATCACCGTGGCAGGCGTCTGGGCGGCAGCCTGATGCACGAAGCCATCCATTTCTGCCATGCGCGTTTTCCGGGCACGCCTATATTTCTGTCGGCGCAGAGCCACTTGCAAGGGTTCTATGGATCGCTCGGCTTCAAACCGGTCTCGGACGAATATCTCGAAGACAGCATCCCGCATGTCGACATGCTGAAGCAGGCCTGAAAAGCATAAGGCCGCGAAACCTTGCGGTTACACTGCCCTTTTGCACCAAACAGAAAATAATCAGCCGGCAATCGCCGCGGCAACAGCCTCAATGGCCTCGGCAGCCTTGGACCCATCCGGACCACCAGCCTGCGCCATGTCCGGACGACCGCCACCACCCTTGCCACCCAACGCAGCCGAGGCGACGCGAACGAGATCGACAGCGCTGACGCGCGCCGTCAGATCATCCGTTACGGCAACCACCGCGCTCGCCTTGCCGTCGGGCGAAACGCCGATGAAGCAGACGACACCGCTTTCGACGCTCTTCTTGCCTTCATCGGCCAGGCCCTTGAGATCCTTCGGATCAACGCCTGTCACAGCCTTGCCGAGATATTTGACGCCATTGATCTCACGAATATCCTGGGTCTGGGCACCGCCGGAACCACCCAGCGCCAGCTGACGGCGGGCTTCTGCAAGCTCGCGCTCGAGTTTGCGGCGCTCATCAACAAGCTGCTCGACGCGTGCGACGACGTCAACCGGCTGAACCTTGAGCATCGACGCCATCGTCTTCATGCGTTCATCCTGGCCGGAGAGGTATTCGCGTGCGGCCGCACCCGTCAGGGCTTCAAGACGGCGCACGCCTGCCCCAACCGCACTTTCGCCAACGATCCGCACCAGTCCGATGTCGCCCGTGGAGCGCACATGCGTGCCGCCGCAAAGCTCGACAGAGTACGGCTTGCCGGACTTGGTTCCGCGAACACCCTGGCCCATCGCAACGACGCGAACTTCATCACCGTATTTCTCGCCGAAAAGAGCCATGGCGCCTTCAGCAATCGCATCGTCGACACTCATCAGGCGGGTCGTGACCGGCGCATTCTGCAGGATGATCTCGTTGGCCATGTCCTCGACGACCTTGAGCTCAGCCTCGGTCATCGGCTTCGGATGCGAAACGTCGAAACGCAGACGTTCCGGCGCGACAAGCGAACCCTTCTGGGCGACATGGGTGCCAAGCACTTCGCGCAGGGCCTCATGCAGCAGGTGGGTCGCCGAATGGTTGGCGCGAAGCTGACTGCGACGGCCGTGATCGACTGTCAGGGTCACGGCATCACCGACGGTGATCGTGCCACCGGCGACACGGCCGATATGGACGAAAAGCCCCTCGCCGCGCTTCTGCACGTCGCTGATCTCGACGGTTGCACTGCCCGCGATGATAACGCCGGCATCACCCATCTGGCCACCGGATTCACCATAGAACGGCGTCTGGTTGAGGATCACCTGAACCTCTTCGCCCTCGGCTGCCGACGAAACGGACGCGCCGCCCTTGACGATTGCCTGCACCACGCCTTCAGCGCTTTCGGTTTCGTAACCGAGGAACTCGGTCGCACCGAGCTTTTCCTTCAGCTCGAACCAGATCGTTTCAGTCTTCGCGTCGCCCGAGCCAGCCCAGCTCGCGCGGGCTTCAGCCTTCTGACGATCCATCGCGTCGGCAAAGCCGGAGAGGTCGACGCTGATTTCGCGGGCGCGCAACGCATCCTGCGTGAGATCGAGCGGGAAACCATAGGTGTCGTAAAGCTTGAAGGCGGTCTCGCCATCCAGCATGTCGCCCTTGCCGAGGCTCGAAGTCGCGTCGGACAGCAGGCCAAGGCCACGCTCAAGCGTCTTGCGGAAACGTGTTTCTTCAAGCTTCAGCGTTTCGGAAATCAGCGCCTCGGCGCGGACGAGTTCCGGATAGGCCTGGCCCATTTCGCGAACCAGCGACGGCAGCAGCTTGTACATCAAAGGATCGCGCGCACCGAGCAGCTGCGCATGACGCATCGCACGGCGCATGATGCGACGAAGCACGTAGCCGCGGCCTTCATTGGACGGCAGAACGCCGTCGGCAATCAGGAATGCGGACGAACGCAGATGGTCCGCAATCACGCGGTGGGAGGCGCGGTGGTCGCCCTCAGCTGCAACGCCGGTTGCCTCGACCGAGGCCGCAATCAGATTGCGGAACAGATCGATGTCGTAGTTGTCATGCTTGCCCTGAAGGAGGGCCGCGATACGCTCGAGACCCATGCCCGTATCAATGGACGGACGCGGAAGGCTGACACGCTCTTCCTTCGTCACCTGCTCGTACTGCATGAAGACGAGGTTCCAGATCTCGATAAAGCGGTCACCATCCTCTTCCGGAGAGCCGGGAGGGCCACCCCAGATGTGTTCGCCGTGATCGTAAAAGATTTCAGAGCACGGACCGCACGGGCCGGTATCACCCATGGCCCAGAAATTGTCGCTGGTCGGAATGCGAATGATGCGGCGCTCGGAGAGGCCCGCAATCTTCTGCCAGAAACCGAACGCTTCATCATCATTGTGATAGACGGTCACCAGAAGGCGGCTCTTGTCGATACCGAACTCCTTGGTGATCAGGTTCCACGCAAGCTCGATCGCACGCTCCTTGAAATAATCACCAAAGGAGAAATTGCCGAGCATTTCGAAGAACGTATGATGGCGCGCGGTGTAGCCGACATTGTCCAGGTCGTTGTGCTTGCCGCCAGCACGGACGCATTTCTGCGCGGTCGCAGCGGTTGAATAGCCGCGATGCTCAAGACCGGTAAACACGTTCTTGAACTGCACCATCCCGGCATTGGTGAACATGAGCGTCGGATCGTTTCGCGGCACGAGCGGACTGGACGAGACGATCTCGTGCCCGTTCTTCTTGAAGTAATTCAAAAACGCCGACCGGATTTCATTCACGCCACTCATGGGAGCCCTTCAATGCCTTTTCTTCTTCTGGCCGTCATCGGCTCAGCCCCGCAACAGCCGGGGAAACAAGCGCTTTTATAACCCGGCTGCCAAACTGTCCAGTCATCCCGAAGCGTCAAGCGGCCAAATAAAAGGGCCGCATTCCAAGCGGAATACGGCCCTTCATCTCTACTCAGGCGAAAGTAGAATTACATGTCGGCGGCAGCCGCACCGTCATCGTCAGACTCCGGGCCACCCTTGTCGAGCAGCTGATCGGCAAGAAGACCCGCGTTCTGGCGCAGCGCCATCTCGATTTCAGCCGCAAGCGCCGGATTGTCGCGCAGGCACTGCTTGGCGTTCTCGCGGCCCTGACCAAGACGCTGGCTATTGTAGGAGAACCAGGCACCGGACTTTTCAACAATCCCGGCCTTGACGCCAAGATCGATCAGCTCGCCGGTCTTCGAGACGCCTTCGCCATACATGATGTCGAATTCGACCTGCTTGAAGGGCGGCGCCATCTTGTTCTTGACGACCTTGACGCGCGTCTGGTTGCCGACAACCTCCTCGCGGTCCTTGACCGAACCGATGCGGCGGATATCCAGGCGAACGGACGCGTAGAACTTCAGCGCGTTACCACCCGTTGTCGTTTCCGGCGAGCCGAACATCACACCGATCTTCATGCGGATCTGGTTGATGAAGATAACCATGCAGTTCGAACGGGAGATCGAGGCGGTAAGCTTGCGCAGCGCCTGGCTCATCAGACGCGCCTGCATGCCGGGAAGGCTGTCCCCCATCTCGCCCTCGATTTCGGCGCGTGGCGTCAGTGCCGCCACCGAGTCGACGACCAGAACATCGATTGCGCCGGAGCGCACGAGCGTATCGGTGATTTCCAGCGCCTGTTCGCCGGTATCGGGCTGCGAGATCAGCAGGTTCTGCAGGTCGACACCCAGCTTGCGGGCATAGACCGGATCCAGCGCATGCTCGGCGTCCACAAAGGCGCAGATGCCGCCCTTCTTCTGGGACTCGGCAATCGTCTGCAGGGCCAGCGTCGTCTTGCCCGAGCTTTCCGGACCATAAATTTCAACGATACGGCCCTTTGGCAGACCGCCGACACCAAGTGCGATATCAAGGCCCAGCGAGCCCGTGGAAACCGTTTCGATCTCGACGATATTCTCGTTCGAGCCTAGTTTCATGATAGAACCCTTGCCGAACGAACGCTCGATCTGGGAGAGTGCAGCCTCGAGGGCCTTGCTTTTGTCCACCGATTTGTCCTCTACAAGCCGTAAAGAGTTTTGTGCCATTGGGTCCACCTTTAGGTTATTGGTGCAGCATGAGCAACCGAGCCGTCGTTGAGAATTTTGTACTCTATATGTTCTCATTTCGCAAGAGCGCTTCAAATATTTGAATAAAAAAGGAAAACGTCATCGTGTTCTGTTTATGTTTCACCTTTTCATTCAATAGGTTGCAGCCTTTGCGGTACAGTCGGCGGCCAGCGTCGGCAGCGCTTGATTCGATCTTTAAGCCTTCGGAAATCATGCAATGACACGCGCCAGAATCACCGTCATTGGCGGCGCCCATGTCGACCGGCGGGGCAGAATCAACGGGGACACGAAGCCCGGTTCCTCCAATCCGGGAAGCTGGTTTGAGGAAGCCGGCGGCGGCGGTTTCAATGCGGCGCGCAATCTGGCCCTTCTCGGCCATGACGTGTCCATGATCAGCGTGTCGGGCGGTGATGCGGCGGGCGAGCTTGTTGCGCGCGCAGCTGAACGTGCGGGCGTGGCCCTTGAGGGCTTCACGTTTCTCGATCGGCAGACACCGAGCTACACGGCAATCCTCGAGGCGGACGGCAATCTGGTGATCGCGCTCGCCGACATGGCGCTTTACGACCTGATGACGCCACGCCGCCTTCGGGTGAACTGGGTGCGCGACAGGCTGACCGGTTCAGATCTGGTGCTGTGTGACGCCAATCTTCCGGCGGAGACAATTGCAGCACTTGCGGCGCTTCTGAAACCGCATGGCGTGCCCCTCGCGGGCATCGGCATATCTCCGGCGAAGGTCGGCCGCTGCAAAGGGTCGCTAGGAGAATTTACTTTTCTGTTCATGAACGAGGCGGAGGCCCGGACTCTCGCAGGGCCGCAGGACACCTCAATTGCATGGCCGCAGGCTTTGCGGGCGATCGGGTTGCGGGGCGGCGCGATCACGCGAGGCACCGATCAGGCGGTAATCTGGTCGGGGGATCAGGCCTGCATGCTCGCCCCACCGAAACTGGACGTCATTGGCGATGTGACAGGAGCCGGCGATGCATTTGCAGCCGGGGCCTTGCACGCCTTCCTGCAAGGGCAAACGCTTAGTGACATCGTCAAAAGTGCCACGGCGCTCGCCAGCCTGACGGTGCGATCGCCCCTCGCCGTCGCCGAAAATATAAACCAAGAAGACATTGCAGCCGCGCTTGCCCTTGTGCAAGCCCCGGAAATGCTGAATGAAGTCAGCAAACCGAAGGACAATTGATCATGAGCCAGACCGCCAGTTCCTCCCTCCCCGTCGTCTTCAGCAACGAGATTGCCGCTGCGAAAGCCGCAGGAGCACCGATCGTCGCACTGGAATCGACCATCATCACGCACGGCATGCCGTATCCGGGCAACCTGCAGATGGCGCTGAGCGTCGAGCATATCATCCGCGATGGTGGTGCAGTCCCCGCCACGATCGCCGTCATCAACGGCACGCTGCATGTCGGCCTGGAGCGCCACGAGCTGGAAGCGCTGGCGCAGACCGAAGGCGCCATGAAGCTTTCGCGCGCCGACCTCGCATTTGCCATTTCCGAGCGCCGCACCGGCGCAACGACGGTCGCCGCCACCATGATTGCAGCGGCCCGCGCCGGCATCGGTGTCTTTGCGACAGGCGGCATTGGCGGCGTCCATCGCGGGGCTGAACAGAGTTTCGACATTTCGGCCGACCTTGAGGAACTGTCACGCACCGGCGTCATCGTCGTTTGTGCGGGTGCCAAGGCAATTCTCGATGTTCCGAAGACTCTGGAAGTTCTGGAAACCAAGGGGGTTCCGGTTGTCACCTACGGGCAGGAAGAATTTCCGGCTTTCTGGTCGCGCTCCTCGGGTCTCAAGAGCCCCCTCAGGCTCGATAGCCCGGCGGCCATCGCAAACTTCCAGAAGACACGCGCTGAACTCGGTATCCATGGCGGCATGCTGATCGGCAACCCGGTGCCGGAAGACGATGAAATCCCGAGCGACGAAATGGAGATCTACATCCAGCGCGCGCTCGACGATGCCGAACGCGACGAAATCAGCGGCAAGGCAGTCACGCCTTATCTGCTGGGCGCCATCTTCCGCATTACGGAAGGCCGCAGCCTGAAGACGAACATCGCGCTCGTTGAAAACAACGCGCGCCTTGCAACCGAGATCGCCGTCGCACTCGCAGGATGAGCCTGATCCGGGTCGGCCTCCACGTCATTGAGGCGTGGGGGCAACATCAGCGCATCCGGTCGAGATAGCCGAGGCACGCAGCCTTCACGCGGCGCTTGAGTCCCTCGACATCGGGCTCTCCTTCAAGACCCGCCGCATCAATCATCCCGCGGGCAATAGCCGTCAGATCGCGCGCCGCAGTTGGGCCGGCAACTATGCGCCATCGCTCCAGGAAATCCGCGATCAGTGCCGCAATCCTGCCCTTAAGGAGCGCTGTTTCGCTATCCAAGGGCAAGATCGCCTCGAAATATTCGAGGGTTCGAGCAAGGTCGGCACGCTCGAACTGACTTTGGATCGCCGCCAGGATCACGGGCTCGACCGCAGACTCAAAATCCTGATGCCTCTCGCCAACGGCCGTTGTGATGTCCGCGAGCAACCGGGCGCGAGATTGCCGCACCAGCCCGGCCAGGATCGCTTCTTTCGACGGGAAATACTGATAGAGCGAACCGACGCTCACCCCTGCCCTTTCCGCCAGCGCGTTTGTATTGAAGGTTGAAAGGCCACCCTCTTCCAGAATGCGAGCAGCGGCCTCGTAGATTGCCTCCACGACGGCGACCGCACGCTGCTGGCGGGGCAGTTTGCGGGGTTTGATGACGGTCTCGGCAAGCTTCATGGAACACGAGTACAAAATGTGAGCGAACGCTCGCATAATAGCGCCTCGTTCAATGAAATCGAGGGCAAAATTCCGATGATCCCACGCTACACCATCTTCATGCTCCTGAAGGCCGAGCCCGCCTGGCTGCGCCTGTCGCGACGCGAGCGCAACACAATTGCGGAAGGCGCTCTTGGCGCGGCGCTTGCCGGTTTGACCGTCAGCCACCGGCATTTCGATGCGGAGGCTTTCTGCGGCGCCTGCAGCGATGTCGCTGTCTTCGAGACGGAAAGTCTCACCGATTACTATGTCGCGATCGAGCGTCTGCGCGACACGGTCATCTTCAGCGAGCCGTTTTTCTCCGTCGTCTCCATCATCCCCGCACTGGAAGACGGATTTCGCAACTTCGAACGCGGAGCGCTCGGTAATGCAGCTTGAAGGAAGAAAAGCACTTGTGACGGGCGGCGCACGCGGTATCGGCCTTGCGCTGTCAAAAGCACTCATTTTGAAAGGCGTGACCGTTCTGGCCTGCGGGCGCGATCAAAACACGCTCAATTCCGCCGCATCAAAATTTCCCGGCCGTTTCATTCCTTTACAAGTCGATCTGTTCGACGATAGCAGCCGCATCGCTCTGATCACCCGAATCTGCGAAGACCATCGCGATCTGTCGATCGTCATCAACAATGCCGGGATTCAGGATCATGTGAACTACTTTGCCCCCGCGCCATACGCGTGGGAACGAGCCGGACGCGAGATTGCGATCAATCTGGATGCTGTGGTGCACCTATCGATTGGTCTCCTGCCGCTCCTGCAGGCGCAGCCATCTGCCGCGCTAGTTAGTATCTCCTCGGGGCTGGCGCTCGCGCCAAAGTCTACCGCGGCGGTCTACTGCGCAACGAAATCGGCAGTGCGCAGCTTCACGCGCGCACTCCGCTATCAGGCGGAGGATGCGGGGTCGTCTGTCAGGATCTTGGACGTCATCATGGCGCTCGTCGAAACAGACATGACGAAAGGCCGTGGTCGTTCGAAAATCACTGCGGAGCAAGCAGCAGCGGAAATCGTGACAGGCATGGAAAAGGAAAGTTCGGAAATTTGGGTCGAAAGGACGCGGCTGCTGAGGCTCGTGCACAGACTCTCACCGAACCTCGCATATCGGATCATGCGCGATGGCTGACCGAAAAAATCCGGTCAGTTGTTCCCGTCGAACGAAATCGACTGCGCCAGTTCGGTTGCGCTGCGGCGCTGGTCTTCGCTAGCAACCGAGAAGGCCTGCTCCTGCAGGTCCTGAACCCAGGTCTTGTCGCCGGGCTGACAGTGATCGAGCGCTGCAGTCATGTAGGCAAGTCCGCGCACTGTCTGGCCCTGCTGGAAAAGCAGGCTGCCGAACAGCGCCGTGGCGCCAATATGGCCCTTCTTTCGGGCATGGTTCAGCCACTTCATGGCTTCCAGCACATCGGGCTTGCCGCCTTCGCCGGAGAGGATCATTTTCGCGAGCTGGAACTGCGCCTCGGCCACGCCAAACGTCGATGCAGCCTGGAAATAGAGCTGGCGCGCCTCGCTGAGGTCAGCCTTCACAGGGCTGCCCGCAATACCATTGAGGTAATAATGAGCAAGCGCCATCAGCGCGTTGACGAAGTAGCCAGTATCTGCAGAGCCCGGTTCAACGCCCTTGCTCGCGATATCGCTGTACATCTTGAAGGCTTCAAAGTCGTCGCGGGCAACACCATCGCCATCGGCATACATGTTGGCGAGCGCCCAACGGGAACCGGTATGCCCCTTTTCAGCGGCATAACGATAAGCCTCGACGGCTTCTTCCTTCTGGCCGGCCTTGTAGGCCTTGAAACCGAACTTGAATAGATCGAAGGGACCGGAGTCCTTGCTAACCCCTGCATTGGGGTCGAAAGCGTAGCACGGCTTCAACGGCATGAATGACAAGGCGGCTAACAACCCGGCAAAGGCCGGCATCGAAAACCTCAACGCTGTCCTGCACATAACTTCACGCATCTCCCGTTCCGCAATGTTCTGCCATCATGCGGCCGGAAACCCGACCGTCGTGGCAGCGGAAGAACTCAACCTGAAGCCTCTGCGAGAATCCCGAAAGACCAGTATCGTGGTCCCTTTCCTGGATGCCGAGCGGCGTTGAGTTCATAGGTGCGGCCTGAAACATTTGGTTTTGTGAGCGTCATCGCGCTCTGTATGCGATAAACGTTGCTCTCTGTTTGTGGCGGGAAATGGACAAATTCAACTGCCGGCGGGGTCACGCCTGTTGTTCGGTTCGCAACTGTTGCTGAATCGTCACATTCTGCGACGGTGCAAGCCTTTGCGAGGCATTCACAGCCCAATCGTCCGTGCAATCATCAAGCATTTCCAAAGTTTTATACTTAATGAATTGCGCTTCGGAGTAATTCAGGAGCGATAGAAACTTAATGATCAAGGCTGAATTGTGAATAATTCCGGCAATACAGTCACAATCGTGACGATAGATCGTTGTGATTCCCGTTTGCGCGTCGTTCCTGCAGTCCAAATAGAAACCCCGCCTACTGAATAGGCGGGGTTGAAATCTCGATCGCTATTCAAGGATCTTACAGCGCGGTGCGTTCAACTGAACGCACGAACGACGCTGTAGCATTTCAAATCTATGCATGTTCGTGCCGCTCAATTGAATCCAATTGAGCACGACATGCATTGGCGTCAGCCGGCCTCGGAGACCCGCTTGAGGGCGGTCACGAGGCTTGCCTTCTGGGTTTCCAGTTCGGCAAGCTTTTCGCGCTCGGCTTCAACCACTTCCGGCTTGGCATTCTCGACGAACTTCTCGTTCGACAGCTTGCCGGCGATCTTGCCAATGTCGCCATCAACCTTGGCAAGAGCCTTGTCGAGACGCGCCTTTTCTGCCGCAAGGTCAATAAGGTTACCCAACGGCAAGCACGCAGTTGCTTCGCGAACGACAACCTGCGCGGAACCCTTGGGCGCCTGCCCAGCACGCGAAATGGCCTCGACGCGGGCGAGACGCTGTATGGCCGCCTGATGGCGCTCCAGGCGCCCCTCTGTCAGGCTGTTGGCGCCGACCACAACGAGCGGAGCGGTTGCTGCCGGCGGTACGTTCATTTCCGAACGCACCGAGCGGATACCCGACACCAGATCGATCAGCCAGTTGATTTCGTCGGCTGCGGCATCATCGGCAAATGTCGGCGTCGGCCAGGATGTATGGCAGAGCAACGCCGCGCGGGTCGTCCCTTCCTCAGCCGTACGCGCCCAGAGCTCCTCGGTCATGAACGGCATGAACGGGTGCAGCAGCTTGTAGGTCTCTTCCAGCACGTAAGCGGCTGTCGCCTGGGCTTCAGCCTTGGCCTTTGCATCGTCACCGTTGAACACCGGCTTCAGCAACTCGAGATACCAGTCGCAGAACTGGTTCCAGACGAAACGATAGAGTGCGCCCGCCGCGTCGTTGAAACGGTAGGTCTCGATCGCGCCGGTCACTTCGTTGACCGTGCGCGAAAGCTCCGTCAGGATCCATCGGTTGATTGTCTGGGTCACGGCCTCCGGCACGAAATGTGGATCGGCTGCAACGCCATTCATTTCGGCAAAACGCGTGGCGTTCCAGAGCTTGGTGCCGAAGTTGCGGTAGCCTGCGATGCGCGCAGGATCAAGCTTCACGTCGCGTCCCTGCGCCGCCATGATGGCAAGCGTGAAGCGCAGCGCGTCCGCACCATATTCATCGATCAGTTCAAGCGGATCGATGACGTTGCCCTTGGACTTCGACATCTTCTGGCCGTTCTTGTCGCGAACGAGCGCATGGACATAGACGGTGTGGAACGGCTCGACCGGGTTGCCGTCCTCGTCCTTCATGAAGTGCAGGCCCATCATCATCATGCGGGCAACCCAGAAGAAGATGATGTCGAAGCCGGTGACGAGAACGTCTGTCTGGTAATACTTGTCGAGTTCCGGCGTCTGGTCAGGCCAGCCGAGCGTCGAGAACGGCCACAGTGCAGACGAGAACCATGTATCAAGCACGTCGTCGTCACGGGTCAGGATATCACCCGGCTTGAAGGTCTCGATCTTTTCCTCGACCCAAGCCTTCCACGGACCCTCGTGCGAGATGTAATGCTGGATGGCGGCGTGAAGCGCCTCTTCCTCGGTTTTCTCAACGAAGACCTGACCGTCCGGACCGTACCAGGCCGGGATCTGATGACCCCACCAGAGCTGACGGGAAATGCACCAGGGCTGGATGTTTTCCATCCATTCGTAATAGGTCTTTTCCCAGTTCTTGGGCACGAACTTCGTGCGGCCCTCACGAACCGAGGCGATGGCAGGTTCAGCCAGCGTCTTGGCGTCGACGTACCACTGGTCCGTCAGGCGCGGTTCGATCGGAACACCACCGCGATCCCCATGGGGGACCATGTGCTTGTGCGGCTCGATGCGATCAACCAGCCCCTGGGCTTCCAGCATGTCGACGACGACCTTGCGCGCTGCAAAGCGATCAAGCCCCTCAAGCGTGGCAACCGTGTTCTTGAGTTCGTCAGTCTCGGCGAGACCTTCAAGAAACTCTTCATTCCCGTCGATTGCGATCTTGGCATCAACCGAGAGGATGTTGATCATCTTCAGGCCCTGACGCTTGGCAACGTCAAAGTCGTTGAAGTCATGCGCGGGCGTCATCTTGACGGCGCCCGTGCCCGCTTCCGGATCCGGGTATTCGTCGGCAACGATCGGAATACGGCGGCCAGTCAGCGGTAGCACGACATGTTTGCCGATGATCGACTGATAACGGGTGTCGCTCGGATGAACGGCAACGCCGGTGTCGCCGAGCATCGTTTCGGGCCGCGTGGTGGCGACGACCAGATAGTCGCGCGTCTCGGTGACCAGCGTATCGGTATCTTCGTCATACCGAACAGGGTGCTCATAGGTCACACCCGGCTCCAGCGGATAGCGCAGATGCCAGAGATTGCCGTTGATCTCGTGCTGTTCGACTTCAAGGTCCGAAATCGCCGTCAGCAGCTTCGGATCCCAGTTCACCAGGCGGCGATCCTTGTAGATCAGGCCTTCCTTGTACAGCGTCACGAAGACTTCCAGAACAGCAGCCGAAAGCCCCTCGTCCATGGTGAATCGCTCGCGCGACCAGTCGCACGATGCACCGAGACGCTTCAGCTGGTTGAAGATCAACCCGCCGGATTCGGCTTTCCACTCCCAGACCTTCTCGATGAAGGCATCGCGGCCGAGTTCGCGGCGGCCAGGCTGCTTTTCAGCCGCCAGCTTGCGCTCGACAACCATTTGTGTCGCGATACCGGCATGGTCCATGCCCGGCTGCCAGAGAACGTCCTTGCCGCGCATGCGCTCGAAACGCACCATGATGTCCTGCAGCGTGTTGTTCAGCGCATGGCCCATATGCAGCGAACCGGTCACGTTCGGCGGCGGGATCACGATCGTGAAGCTCTCAGCATCCGGCGCGGCGTTGGCTCCTGCCTTGAAGGCATTGGCCTCGTCCCACTTGCGGGCGATTTCCGGCTCTACACTTTGAGAATCATAGGTTTTATCAAGCATGGCGATGAGCTTTTCGAACAATATCGGGTAGTGGTGTGTAAACCGGAACGGCTTTTGTAAGTCAAACAAAAAAGCCATTCCGCGGCATGCCGCAGAATGGCCCACTCCGGTAGCACTATCGCGCCCCTCCAGAAGGCTGCCACGTCATCCGGGGTCTAAGGACAACGACGGTGATAGTGTGCCCCACCGGTGTTTTTGATGACCCGTTGTAATCGATTTCTGCAAGGACAATCAACGACTCAATCACGTCAAGGCACGACAATAGCGATCGCCGCACCCCGGAAATCACCGAAATGCGGCGTTCTAAATCTTTACAGTCGTAGTTAGGAAGCAAAATCAACCGGCAATATATGCCTTGATGTGTTCGGCTTCGTTCTGGATATCACGAATGTGAGCCTTCACGATGTCGCCGATGGAGATGATTCCGGCGAGTCGACCATCGCGTTCCACAGGCAGATGTCGGGCGCGCCTGGCGCTCATCAGCTCCATAACGCCTTCGACCGTCATGTCTTCCGTGCACCGATAGACGTTCTTCCACATGATGGACGAAACCGGTTTGGACAGGCTTGCAGCGCCATCTTCTGCAATTGCACCGACAATATCGCGCTCGGCGAGAATGCCGGTGATCCTGCCGCTGTCATCGATCACGACGACGGCACCAATGTGATTGTCATGCAGGATCGACGCAACCTCTCTCAGGGTTGCCCGCGGGCCGACCGTTGTAACGTCGCGCCCTTTTTCAGCCAGTATCGCCTTTACGTTCATGCGCTCCTCCATCGTCAAGCGGAGCCGCAAACGTCATCCGGAATTTATCGATCCGAACATGGCCATGTCGAGAAGACAGATGCAAATGCACACACGGTTCAATCAAAATGGATTGAGCAACGGCATGCATTCATTCAAAGCACTGAAACGTCCTCCCGGGCAATTGCGGCTTGCGCCCAACTGAACCATGTCCTGGTCGAAAGCCCGGCTTAAACATCCGGCAGCTCCTTCCAAACGTCGCACCGGCCCCCTCCTCGAGGCCCGCCGACGCAAGATCATGGTGCGCCCACATGTCGCAGATTGCAAGACCCAAGCATGTCAGACGGTTAACCGACGGACCGGGTCGAAAAGCGGGAAGAACACAAACCCGACGATGAACCCGCCAAGGTGGGCCTGCCAGGCCACGGCCTGTGCCTCGCCCGGCGTCGCAAGTCCGGAGGCCGCCAGAACCACGTTGGCCACGAACCAGAAGAAGATGAAGCTCAGAACCTCGACGTTGGAGAGCGCCTGGACAATCGAGAGTGCTGGCGCAAGCCGATAGCTCTCCGGATCGCGCAGACCACGGCCGGACCAGACGAAGCGGCACGCAGCGCCCGTGAGACCCGAAATCGCGCCCGAAGCACCAACCAGCAGGGCCTGGCTAGCAAAATTGCCGAGATCAAATGCAAGCGCCGATGCAATCGACGTAACAACCCAGAAAATGACGAAACGGCCATTGCCGAAACGTCTGGCGACAGGTGAACCAAAGACCGCGAGCCAGATGTCGTTGAAGATCAGATGCTCCCAGCCACCATGAAGAAAGGCATAGGTGATGGGAGAACTGAGCGCCGCCAGTGTTTCCCCATGAATGGCCCCGCCATAGCGCGCCGGGATGAAGCCACCGTAATAATAGAGAAGGTCGGAGGACGACGGGCTCAGCACATAGTAAACGAGCAACTGCACGGCGACAGTCATCGCAATGATAAGAACAACGATACCGGGAATATTGAAAAGCGGCTCTGGGCGGCGCGGTTCTTCAGGCATGCCGTTTCCCTGTTGGAACGGCGAATAGTCAACGTCGTCATTCATGAGCCTGGGTACCCCGTCATCGGCAAAGGAAGCACACCTCTTTATTCCGCGACGCAGAAAAAAAGAAGCCGTTCGTTTTGCAACGAACGGCTTGGGATCTCGTAGCTCAGAAATCCTCGATCGAAATTTTGTGCTGAACGCTCATGTAAATCAGCGTTGGCTTATATGTCGCACAAGTTGTCGCACGCTGCAAACTTAAACCAATCTTAACCTTAATTTCAGCCGAGCCGCAGGATCGGGGCAACCTGGCACGCTTCTCGCACAGCGAACATCTGGAAACGCCAATTTAAGATTTCGCCCCGCAACGGCGCACATCACACCTGCCCTTGGCACAGATGGATCGAATTCATGCACCAAAGCCCGTCCAGGACACTTTTGGAACACTGGAACGAGATCCGCGTCGGCCAGGAATTCGCACTGCGCGAAGACATTCGCCCGCAAAAGCTGGGAAAAGCCCTGCCCCTCATACTCGTGATCGTCCGCGACGGAACCGACTTCCGTTTCAGGCTGGCCGGAACATCCATCTGTGCGTTTTTCGGTCGGGAATTGCGCGACGAGGCATTTTCGGCCTTCTGGCAGGATGAATCTGCCGGACTGGCAAACGCGGCTGCCTTGCAGGCACTCGAACAGAGAAGCCCCATTTGCTTTCATCTGGCAATGGAAACACACGGCAGCAGCGTGGCCGCAAGCCTGCTGCTCTTGCCACTGGCCACGAATCAAGGATTGCCCGATCGCCTGATCGGCGCGCTGGAGTTGAATGCACTCGCCGAACAACGGATCCTCAATGAGGGACTCACGGGAATCAGACTGATCATGGCGACGAAGAACCTTCTGCCATCCACATGCCGGATGAGCAGCACGGTTTAGCGGAGAAAAGCCCCCACGTTTGTGCGCACAAGGCCATGATATCAGTAGAATTTCGCCTTGCAAAAAACCAACTGTTAACCTTGCGCGTCTATTTTGTCAGGCACCTGAAATGAGCAGAGAACGATGTTGAACACCCCCACTTCAGACAGCACCGTCCGCCGCTCCGATGGCGACCAGCGCGCGTTCCAGCGCGTCGCTGTCGGCCTCAATGCGCGCATGATGAACCAGGCCCATGAGGAAGTTGACTGCGTCGTGCTGGAAATGTCACCCGGCGACGCCAGCATTCGTGCGCCCGGCAGTGTGGAAGTGGGCGAGCGCATCATCGCGTATGTGGATCACATCGGACGTATCGAGGGACATGTGCTGCGCCTTGGGCCGCAGCAAACATTCGTGATGACGTTGCAGGCGACCGAGCGCAAACGTGAAAAGCTCGCCGCACAGCTGACATGGCTGGCCAACAAGCATGAACTCAATTTGCCCGAGGACCGCCGGCATGAGCGTGTTTCTCCGCGCAACAGCCGCTCGCAACTGAGCCTGGACGACGGACGCGCCTATCCCTGCCGCATTATCGACCTGTCACTGTCTGGTGCGGCCATTGATATTGAGGTTCGCCCGGCGATCGGCACGCCGGTCACTCTTGGAAACATGCGCGGTCGCGTCGTGCGCCACTTCCAGGAAGGCGTTGCAGTCGAATTTCTCGCACTTCAGTCCAAAGAGACACTTTCCGGAATGATGTGAAAAGGCGCGGCGATTGGCCCGCCTTCATGTCGTTACGCCTCGGGAAAATGATCCTAGCGCTGCCCTTCGAATGCGTCTGGCGCTCCAAAATGTGCCAAACATCAAAAAAAATCCCGTTCTGAGACGAAATTGTATGGCCTCATACGCCCATTCGATGCGGTGAATTGAGCTCTGCGATCGCCGCGATCGTGCCAACGCGCACCGCTGAACTGCCTGCAAAACAGGGATGCCGGCAATTTTAATCAAATACGATTCAAATACAGAACAAAATATAATAAAAGTAGATCACAATTAGATGCTTGTTTGAATAAATACATAACGCCGAATTTCGCCTGAAATAAAATAATCGAAAATACTGTTCTTCCGAAACCGGGAGAACGGCGAATGTATAGAAAAACAAGAGCAGCAATACTCGCTGCCGCACTTGCTATGACTGCCGGCGGAACCGCCTTCGCGTTTCCTGCCAACATGGTGGAACTTGGTCCGACCAATCCGCCCATCGGACACTATCAGTTCTGCAAGGAAAATCCTTCGGAGTGCGGCCCCAATGGCGCCAATCAAGGGCCGGTCGTTCTCAAGCAGGATAACTGGAAGACCATCCTGAAGGTCAACTACACCGTCAACACCACGATCAAGCCCATGACCGACATGGAGCTTTACGGCGTCGAGGAAAAGTGGGCCATTCCGACATTTGCAGGCGACTGCGAGGACTATGCGCTTCTCAAGCGTAAGCTGCTCATGCAGGCGGGCTTTCCCGCGTCCTCGGTCCTGATGACCGTCGTGCTGCAGCCCAATGGCGACGGCCACGCGGTCCTCACGGTCCGCACCGATCGGGGAGACTTCATCCTCGACAACATGCGAAACAAGGTTCTTCTCTGGTCACAGACGGAATATCACTACCTGAAGCGACAAGCGGACGACAATTCGGCGAATTGGGTCAAGCTTGACGATGGCCGCACCGCGGCGGTTGGCTCTCTCCGCTAGCCGGATCGAGGCCTCACGACAGGCGTCCTCGGCCATCGAGGACCATAAATACAAAAGCGGGTGGGACAGATCGGCCCTGCCCGCTTTTTGTTGTATTACAGCGGAAATAGCGATCACTCAGTGCGAAAGTCGCTGAACAAGATCAAGAACCACGAAGCCATAAAGAACCGCCCATCCGAGGGCCGCTACAAATCCGAGAGCGATATCGACAGGCTCTTCCCGATCCAATGCAAGTCCGCTCAGCAATCGTTGCGCCAGGAGCGCCGGGCCGCAAGCAAATGCGATGAGCCAGCGCGTGAACAGATCGCCAGCCTGTGCCTCTACGGCGACACCATCGGCGACATGCGAACGGACCGCCGGGACCATGCTGGAAAGCAGATACGGCACGGAAAAACCCGTCAGCAGGCACACGGCAAAATCGGAAAAATTCATCATTTGTTAACCCTATTCGAACAGGCTTGCACCTGCAAGAACCGTGCCGCGCGTATCCGTTTCAAAACGGCGCAGGCAGGTGGGACTTTCGGACATGACGCAGGCTTTGAGCGCGGGAGAGCAAACATCTTGGCACAGGACATGATCCAATCCGCGCCACTCATCACGGCCAGCGTCTCGCGCAAGATCGTCTTCACTGCGCTTGCCTTTGCGGCCATCACGGCAGGCATTGCCGCTGCGGGCAAGGTTTATGGCCATCGCCTTGCTGCAGGTGATTACTCGACAAGCAATGAGGAACGCCAACTGACGATCGGTCAGGATCACCTGACGATCCCGGAAAATGCAATCCGCTTTCCGGAGCAGCGCATCAATGGCGCAGTCGATCAGGTAAACCTTGCCTTGCAGTGGCCGGAAATGAAGGGCTACACCGCCGACGCCGCATCGCGCTTTTTCGATATTGCAAATGCATCATCCCTGGTCTTCGTGCAGATGAGCCAGTCGACCATGACGCGCGACATGTCCGGCCGCGTCCAGCCGATCTATCAGAGGCTCTTTGCCGACAGCAGCAGACCGGGCCCCGGTGGCCTCGTGATTCATGATTTCAGGGCCGGTTCGGGCTATGGCGACGAAGTGATGCTGACTGATCCGAATGGCGGCGATACGCCTTTTGCCGTGCGCTGCATCCTTCCAGCCTCGCCTTCCCAGGCGACGGGTGCGGACTGCCAGCGCGACATATTTGCAGGCAATGACCTGAGCATCGAATATCGATTCTCGGCCAACCTTCTGCCCAACTGGAAATCCCTCGACGAAGCCGTCCGCAAGTATGCGACCGACCGCCTGACACACTGATTTATCGCAACAATCCGTCATTTTGATCGCTGTGGCACCAGCCGCTGTGGACGAACTGTGCATGACGGAAAGATCCCTCAAATTGTCCGAAATACGTATACTTCTTGTTCATCATAAAGGGATTGGTAACGCTATCCGGTTAGCTTGTCACAAGCGGCGCGAAGGAGGGATGCGCCAAGGCAGGCGAGTTAATTTGATACGAGAGTAAAAGTGGCGATTTCGGCAAGATCTTCAAAATCAGGCTCTGTGTACGAGCGTTTCATCGTTGGTGTTCGCAAGCTGGCCATAGCGGTCGTTGCTTGTGGATTTTTCGCAGCAGGCGCCGCCCACGCGGCCAAGCTCGCCAGCATCGTGATTGACGCCAACACTGGCAAGGTCATGCAGAGCGATGATGCAAGCGGCATTCGCTATCCTGCGTCGCTGACCAAGATGATGACCCTTTACCTGGTGTTCCAGGCGCTTGAGTCCGGCAAGATTTCAAAATCCACGCAGATCCCGATGTCGTCGCGCGCTGCCAACGAGCCTCCGTCCAAGCTGGGCGTGAAGCCGGGCCAGAGCTTTTCCGTCGAGGACGGCATTCTTGGCCTGGTCACGCGTTCGGCCAACGATGTTGCCTGGGCTTTCGCAGAGTATCTGGGTGGTGACGTCAACAACTTCGGCCGCATGATGACGGCGCAGGCTCGTTCGCTCGGCATGAACAGCACCGTTTACGTCAATCCGAACGGCTTGCCCGATCCCCGCCAGGTGACAACGGCACACGATCAGGCCCTTCTGGGGATCGCGCTTCGACAGCACTTCCCGGAATACTACGGTTATTTCTCTACCCGCTCCTTCCGCTTCGGCCGCCAGGTTATCGGCAATCACAATCATCTTCTCGGCAAAGTCGCAGCCATTGACGGTATCAAGACCGGTTACACGCGCGCGGCAGGTTTCAATCTGGCGACTTCGGCGCAGGCCGACGGCCACTCCATCGTCGTCGTCGTTCTCGGTGGCAAGTCCACAAGCTCGCGCGATGCGCTGGTAACCGAACTGGTCAAGCGCTACCTGCCGGCCTCCTCCAGCGGACGCCGGACCTATGCGATTGCAAAGGCAGAAAAGAAGCCGACGTTCAGCATTGCGCCCTCCATTGCACGCAATGTCTCGAACCCGACGACCAATTCGATCGAAGTGGCTGATGCGGGCAACAGGCCGGTTCTGTCGGACAATAGCGCCAATCCGGAACAGCACTATGCGTCCCAGCGCATCGGCATGGCGTTTGGTAACGCCGCACCGCAGGCACCAGATCCGACGACTACGCAGACAGCCACCAAGCTGCCGCCGGTCATCGTCAAGGATGATGATGACAGCAGCCAGCCGATGCCACAGCAGGTTGCTTCTGCAGCGACAGCCTCCGCCTATGTGACTCCAGATGCGCCCGTGGCTGCCCCGGTCAAGAAGGCTCCACCGCGCGTGGACAAGGTTACCACGGCATCCACCTCCAACGACGATGACAACAGCGATCAACCTGCAAAGGGCTGGATTATCCAGATCGGCACATCGGACACGGCCGCACAGGCCAAGGAACTCCTGCACAATGCGCAGGTAAAGGGCGGCAAGGTATTGCGTTCCGCCAAACCATTCACCGTGGCCTTCGTGTCGGACGGCTCAAAGCTCTATCGCGCCCGCTTCGGCGGTTTCGATGACCAGGATGCCGCGGTCAAGGCTTGCAAGGTTCTCAAGCGCCAGCGCGTCAGCTGCTGGGCGAGCCAAAAGTAAGAGACTCTCATGACGACAATGCCAGGGGAGTTTCAGACAGAAAACGCAGCGCAGGTCGCGCTGCGTTCAGACCCGCAACGGAAGCAGGCTGTAACGCTTCCTCCTCGATTTGTAGTGCGTACGAGGTTCGAAATGGCAATGAATGAAAACTTCATGGACCCGGCTGCCGAGCCAGCCGAGACCAAGGTACAAAGGTCACGTCTCCACCCGTTGCATGAGGCCGCTCTGCGCCTCGCCGGGTTGAAGGGCAACGCAGCGCGCAGCAAGTCGCGCGACCTCGTTGCAATGCTTCTCGGGCACGGCGCCCGTGCCTGGCGGGGATCCCAGCCCAAGGCACAGATCCACATCTACATGACCTCGCCTTCGGGCAAGCGCCCCATCCGGCTCCGGATGGAATAGGTTACATCGGACGAAAACTGGAATCAGCCTTCGCGCCACCAGGCGCCATCGGAGGATACTGCTTCGATTCCTTCCACATCCAGCCCTTTCAAGAGATCGGCGGCAGCAATGCCGCCGATTTGCGTTTCTGGCGCATAGTCAACCAGGGGCATCAGAACGAAGGCCCGCTCCGATATCCGGGGATGCGGCAGGAGCAACGTCTCATCGTCGCTTGTGACACCTTCAAACGTCAGGATATCGATATCCAGCGTGCGTGGCCCCCAGCGGATGATACGTTCCCGCTTCATGGCGCGCTCGATCTCGAGGCAGAGCTTGAGCAGCGCCTGCGGCTCCATCGTGGTTTCGATCAAGGCACAGGAGTTGAAAAACCAGTCCTGGTCGGTCTTGCCCCACGGCGGGGTGCGATAGAGCCGGGAAACCTTGACGACCCGGCAATCCTGCCGCTCATCAAGCATCGAAAGCGCGTTCGCCATGTTGGCGCGCGGATCGCCGATATTGCCACCCAGGCCCAGGTTGGCGGACCGCCAGCGAGGATCAGGGGACATAATCGACATTCACCTCAACGTAGTCGAGAACGCCCGGCAACGGTGCATTGGGCTTGCGCACCGCAATCTCGACACGCTTGATCTGCGAAAAGCGCTCGCAGACTGCCACCGCGATGTCCGCTGCCAGCGCCTCGATCAGATAGCGACGGCGACCGAGCACGACCTTTTCGATGACACCGTAGACGACGCCATAGTCGACCGTACCTTCGAGCTGATCGTTCTGAAGTGGCGTGTCAGCCTCGACCTCGAGCCGGGCATCGACAAAGAAACGCTGGCCAAGGAACGCCTCTTCCTCGAAAAAGCCATGACGGGCGAAGAAGCCGCAGTTCTTGAGAAAAATCGTATAACGCCTCATCGGTATGCCCTTCCGGTCAGCCTGCGCTGGTTTCACTTGGCGCAATCATAGCATCAGCGACGGCCAATGCGTCCCGGTTGATTGCGACATTATGCACTCTGAAAATGGCCGCACCCGCCAGACGCAGGATGGCGGTGCTTGCGGCCGTCGCGACATCGCGCTCCGCAGCTTCACGCCCCGTCAATCCGCCAAGGAAGCGCTTGCGTGATGTTCCGGCCAGCAACGGCAACCCGAACTGATGCAGCTCGGAGAACCGGCGCATCAGCGACACATTGGCCTCGACCGTTTCCTTTGCAAATCCAAAGCCCGGATCCAGAACGATCCGGTCACGGTCCAGTCCCGCGGCGCGCGCAATCTCCAGGGACGCCTCCAGAAATGCCTTCTGGTCAGCAACGGGATCCTGAAGCACGTCTCGCCCGCGCCCGGTGTGCATGATGCACACGCCGGCGCCAAAACGGGCCGCAATCTCCGCAATCTGCGGTTCACGCTGCAAGCCCCAGACATCGTTGATGATATGCGCGCCTGCCAGAAGCGCCTTGTGTGCGGTCTCCGCCCGATAGGTATCAACCGAAATGACGACGTCCTTCCGGTCGGCAAGGCGCGACGCGAGCGTCGCGATCACAGGCAGCACACGGCGCTGTTCTTCGCCCGCGTCAACAGCCGCAGCACCGGGACGGGTCGATTCGCCTCCGACATCAAGGATCAGGGCGCCATCTGCCACCATGCCCATGGCCGCCTCAACCGCGTCATCGGCACCGGAAAAACGGCCACCATCAGAAAACGAGTCCGGCGTAACGTTGACGATACCCATGAGGATGCCCCTCGGCCCAAGGGCGAGCTCTCGTCCATGGGCGAGACGCCAAATCATGGTTTCGAACGCGGCTGGCATGCCTGCAATGCTCCTGTCGTCTGGTCTTCAAGCCCGACGCCGATCCTGCTCCGGCGCGGACGTCTTATTTTTTGGGGTTGCGCTTGGCATCGCTATGCAGCAAGCTTCCGTTAAACACAACAACGGGAACACGGAATATGACCTTTATGATGAAGGCAAATGCGAAGTGGGGTTGGGCAGGCATTGTTGGTTGCGTCTTGGCGGCAGGCCTTGCAGTTCCCGCTTGTGCTCAGGTTGTTGTCAAGAAAACAACGAGTTACTTCGTCATTCAAGGTAAGACTGCAAGAGATCTGGACGCGGCTCTGGCGCATAGTGGTCCGCAGATCGAAAATACCAGCCACCACCCGGGAGCAGCGCAGATCCGCTACACCGGCGGCCTGACCTACAAGGAAATAGGCGGCCTGTGTGCGATCACGAAGGCACGCGTCGATCTGTCGCTGAACATTGTCCTGCCCAAATGGGCAAATCGTCAGGGGGCTCCGACCAACCTTGCCTTCCTTTGGGACACATTGGCCTCTGATATCAAACGGCACGAAGAACATCACGCCGCAATCGCCATTGCCCACGCTCACCAGATGGAAAAGGCGCTCGAGGCGCTGAAACCGGAGCGCGACTGCCGTTCGCTGCAGGCCAAGGCATCGACGGTCACCGACGAGCAGATCGCTCTCCAGGACGCAGATCAGCTGAAGTTCGATCGTAACGAAGCAGCGACCTTCGAAACGCGTATGGCGCGACTTCTGAAAAACCGCGCCCAGGTTGCCGCAAACAATTAGGGACGAAAAATTTTCGATGGTCTGAGGGCGATAGGGATAACCTGAGTTGTCCATAAGGCGTCGCCACGACGCTGTGTCGGCCTGCGCGAGGCCGAGACAAAATCACCCGAAGCTCGGGTCGTAAGGTCTCCAGTCGCGATATACACATCGCTTTGCTGCGCGCGATTCGTTTCCGAAACTTGCCCAGGGCTTACGGTGCATAACCACAGTCACCCTTAGATATTGGCATAGCGCAAACGTAGGTTTTGAATTACATTTTACGTCAACGCTTGGGGATGTTCTTCCACTGGTCCGGTATCGAGTTCAAATGGCCCATTCAATGGCAGAATTTGGCGTCGCGAGTGCGGGAACCGGGACAATCAACCAAGCCCTCGCTCAGCGTTTCTTGTTCTCCCGGCGCGTAACACAACAAGGGTGTCTCCTCCCTCACCCCTTGACGCGCCCTACTGGCCTCGCTCGACGTCCTACGTGAGCGAGGCTCTTTTTTTGACGCGAGTTGCGTTCAATATGCCTCGATTGGAAATAGCGTCGATGCGACAAACAAACCGGAATGCGCGTTCCTGGCTATTCCTCAAGACGTCACCCGATTTAGGCCTGACGCTCCGGCACATGCACGACAAGACCGTCAAGCGCGTCGGTGATCTTGATCTGACAGGATAGGCGCGACGTGGGACGAACATCGACCGCAAAATCCAGCATGTCTTCTTCCATCGCTTCCGGTGCGCCTGTCTTGGCCGTCCAGGCGTCATCAACATAGACATGACAGGTGGCACAGGCACAGGCGCCGCCGCATTCAGCCTCGATGCCGGGCACGGAGTTGCGGACCGCGTTCTCCATGACCGTCGAACCGACCTGCGCATCGATTTCAAACTTGGTTCCGTCAAATGAAATTACTGTCAGCTTAGCCATTTGTTTATCCACCAATCCGGGGCGCCAGCGGCTTCGATCAGCTCAGGCCGCGCCATCTTTTCAAACAAAACGCCGGGTATCGCTCCCGGCGCTTGAAATCAGGCCTACATCGGGGGCCATGTCTTACTCGTCGCGGTAAACCTTTTCGCGACGCTCATGACGTTCCTGCGCTTCGATCGAGAGTGTTGCGATCGGACGCGCATCAAGCCTCTTGAGGCCGATGGGCTCGCCCGTCTCTTCGCAATACCCGTAGGTACCGTCTTCAATCCGCTGCAGGGCGGCATCAATTTTGGAAATCAGTTTGCGCTGTCTGTCGCGGGCCCTGAGTTCGATCGCACGGTCCGTTTCGGAGGATGCGCGGTCAGCAAGGTCAGGATGGTTTGCGCTTTCTTCAGCAAGATGATCGAGGGTTTCACGCGCCTCTCTCAGGATTTCATTTCTCCAGTTGATCAGCTTGGCCCGGAAGTAAGCCTGCTGATTGGAATTCATGAACTCCTCGTCTTCTGAAAGAACATACTTGCTAAGATCGATAGTCTCACTCAACGCGATTCTCCTGAAGAACATCACATTCTGCGGCTGTATAGCCAGATCAGCGTCGCAGTTCAAGCAAGGAATAGCCGCTCACTGGCATTGGCCAGTTTATAAACAAAAAGCCTAATAATTTTGCAAGCAATTGAATACTTGTGACAATTTCATGAACAGCCGCGCCAGAAATGACAATCTGCAAGCCCCTGCGGCCTGATTCGACACAACGCACTTCAGTGCACGCGCCTTGACCCTTGCCGCGTGGCTGCATAAATTCGCACTGCTGCGTGATGCGTTCGATTGAGCGCACTGCGCCGTAACGGTTTGCGAACGGCAAAGATGCACGAGGCCCAGGGTATGCCCAAAGGGCACGACCGAGCCTGAAAGCTGAATATCCTTCAGACCGCTTTTGCAGCACGAAGGCAATGGGAGTCCGCGCGCCGAATGACAAGCAAGCAACCCGCGAAACGGCGTCTATTCCTCTTGCGTCATGCCCACAGCAGTTGGCCCCGCCCCGGGGAAAAGGACTTTGATCGCAGCCTCGATGATACAGGCAGGCACGAGGCACGCAGCGTCGCAGAGATGGCGGCCAGCGCCGACTACCAGCCGACCAGGATCTTGTGTTCCCCTGCCCGCCGTTGCACCGAAACCGTATCGATTTTCCTCAACGCAATGGAGCATGCCCCGGAGGTCATCCTCGACGGGGCACTCTATGACCGCGATGCAACCTATTATCTTGAGAAAATTGAGGAAATCGAAGATGGGCAGTCGGTTCTGGTTGCCGGTCACAACCCCATGATCGAAGAGACCTTCAAAGCGTTGAGCGACGGCGACCAATCAGCTGAGGAGTGGCTGGCCGGAGGGTATCACACCGCCGGGTTCGCGGTCTTCGAAGCACTCAAGGGAGCAAAATGGCGACTGCAGGGTTTGCTGTCTCCATAGGAAATTGAAGCGACTGGAAGGCTACAGAGGAAAAAGCGCCTGATTTTTCCAAACCAGACACTATCGCCTCAAGAGCCAAATCAGCGGCGCGGACCCCGCGCAACGCGTTCAATTTCCTCCCGCACAAGCCGCTCCACGAGCGTCGGCAGATTATCATCCAGCCATTCCTGCAGCATCGGCCGCAACATTTCGCTGGCGATGTCGTCGAGTGTGCGCGACGACGCACCAATCGCCTTTGCCAGCTCATCAAAGGAGCGCGCCACGCGTTCGCCGATATGCTGGGAAACAATCGATGTTGTAGCCGCGGAGACTGGCGTCATCGACAGGTCATGCTGGAGCTCGGCCGGCATATCGGAAGAGGCTGACGCGGCAGTATCCTCTTGCTCGACAGTGTTTTCGTGCTCGAATGTAACACTCTCGTTCATCGAGCTGGGTGTCGGTTGATCGACGATAACCGGATCATGTTCCACAGGCAGAATCCCTTCCGGCATCCAGCCGTTTGAGTTTCCAGGGACCACACGGCGCTCAGAGGCTGCCTTGACGCGCGCTGCGACGTCGGCGAGCGACATGGGTCGATGACCGCCTGCAACATCCTGCGAAAGCGACAGAGCATCTTGCTGCACGCGCTCCACTGGCGGCTCCACGACCGGAACGACAGGCAGTTCGTTGACGAAGTCAGGAGCCTGGAATTCGACGATTTCCTCATCGACTGTCAGGTGAATATCGTTCGCTGCTTCCGGCATTTCGGCAGGCGCATTGCCGGAACCAAGGGTCTCCGGTTGATCATTGTTTTCAATGATCCGCCGGATCGAGGCCAGAATTTCTTCCATCGACGGTTCACGCATTACATTCGACTGGGCCATCTTAATCCCCGCTTCGCGCATTTCGGGCTGCCGTACAAATCACAGCCATAGCATTTTACATTAATTTGACCAAATTCGAAAAAGAACTGCAGGCTATCGATATCCACCTGCAATTCACAACTTTAACAGATATTTACCATAGCGCGCGAAAGAAGTTGCAAGCTGCGTCAAGCTCGACCTTGCGCTGGGCGCGACGGTGGATCGCTTCTTCGTCATCACCCCACTGGCTTGTCTGCCAGTCCTCGTCGATATGCGCGAGACGCCATGTTTCATCGGCATCGAGGCGGCCTTCCGCAAATGCAAGCGCCAGCAACGCGGAACCGGTCAATGTTGTCACGGTGTGGAGACATGCCAGCATGAACGGTGCGTCAAACCGGCGGAGTGCAACGCCAAAGGCCGCGATCGCTTCCCTGGGCTGCTCCTGATGCATCACACCTTCGGCAAGGATGAAGCGGGCTCCGAACGCCTGCGAGAGCCAATCGATGATTGGATCCCAGCCCTCACGCTGCAAAGCGACAAGCCGCTCCGGTGAATCGGCGCGGTAGCAGATGAGATCGCTCGACGAGAAGCGCAGCATGTCCTCGAAAACGGCCTGCGGGTCGCGCATAATGCCATCGATCGTGGTATTGGCGAGCCGTGTCATCGGCATCGTGCCGGGATTGATGACATCCTTCTGCGCTTCCCATTCGTCCGCGACCAACCGGGCGGCCTTTGCGGTGGGTACCTCAAACTTCGCCTTTGCGGGTGTCCGCAGCGACTTCCCATCCAGTGTGATGCCAAAGACGTCCTCGCCTTCAGGTTTCACGTCGACCGTCGTGTAGAAGCGCTTCGGGAGCGGCGCTTTCATCTGGATCTGCGCGCGGCGCACAGGATCGGGGTCGGAAAGAAAGCTATCGGAAAGATCAGACAGTATGTCGCGCATGCCATTAATTCCGTTCAGAGATCAGGATTTCAGGTTATTCGGGGACTGTCGGCCAGCCCGCGTTCAGTCACCTAGTGCGGCCACAAGACGCGGTATGTCACGCGCATGATCCGCAATCGCGTCGGCACCGTGAAGGCGCAGATCATCCACAGCGCCATAGCCCCACGATACGCCGATAGCATATGCGCCAGCGGCCTTGGCCATCTGGATATCATAAATGCTGTCGCCGATCACGATGGTGTCGCGCGCGTCCATGCCCGTATCCGTGCAACATTCCAGGACCATCGCCGGATGGGGTTTCGAGGGGCAGTCATCCGCCGTTCTGGAAACGATGAACGCGCGGTCAAATCCATGCGTGTCGCACACCAACTGCAGACCACGCCGCGATTTGCCCGTGACCGCGCCCAGAAGCAGCGCGTCATCGGACGATAGCTTGGTCATCATGTCGGGAACGCCCGGATAAAGCGGCTCCTGAAAGCCCTTCTCCGCACGAGTTGCCGCAAAGATGGACTTGTAGTGAAACATCATCTCTTGCGACTGTTCATTGACCTCATCGAGGCCCCGGATCCGTGCAATTGCCAGATCAAGAGAAAGGCCGATGATCGATCGGGTTGCCTGAGAACTTGGCGCTTCGAGACCGTAAGCCCGAAATGTCCTCTCCATGACCTCATGGATCAGATGGGCGCTGTCGACCAGCGTCCCGTCGCAATCGAAGAGAACGAGCTTCATTCGTCGTAATCCGGGCCGTTCTGGTCGAAGCCCAGCAGGTTCCACGTTTGCACCATGTGGGGCGATAGCGGTGCGGTAACCTTCAGGCGTCCACCCGAGGGATGCGGAATATCGATATGGCGGGCATGAAGATGCAGCCGGTTCTGCACACCGCCGGGGAAGGTCCAGTTGAGATCGGCCTGGAAATACTTCGGATCGCCGATAATCGGATGGCCGATATGGGCGGCGTGGACGCGCAGCTGATGGGTGCGACCGGTGTAGGGCTCCATCTCCAGCCAGGCGAGGTTCTGTGCCGCCTGTTCGAGAACCCGGTAATAGGAGACGGCATGATCGGCACCGTCCTCGCCGTGCTTGCTGACGCGCATGCGGTCACCGTCCGGTGTCTCTTCCTTGACGAGCCAGGTCGAGATGCGGCCTTCGCGCTGCCGCGGCACACCGCTGACCAGCGCCCAGTAGGTTTTTTTCGTGTCGCGCTCGCGAAACGCGGCCGTCAGCTTCTGTGCAGCGCCGCGTGTCCGGGCGACGACAAGAACGCCGGACGTGTCGCGGTCCAACCGGTGAACGAGGCGCGGCTTTTCACCTTTCTTGCTGGTCCAGGCTTCCAGCATCTTGTCGATATGGCGCGTGAGACCCGAACCGCCCTGCACGGCAAGGCCCGCCGGCTTGTTCAGCACGAAAACCTTGTCATCTTCATGCAGCAGCATGCGCGACAGAAGCTCCGCGTCACCGGAATGCTTGAGTTCCTTGCCGGTAGGCGCGCCGGTGCGCTCGTCGCTTTTGGCGTCGATATCCATCGGCGGAATGCGCACGGTCTGTCCCGGCTGGACACGGGCATCGGTCTTCACACGACCACCATCGAGCCGCACCTGCCCGCTGCGCAGCAACTTCTGGAGGGCGCCAAAACCAAGGCCGGGATAATGAATCTTGAACCAGCGGTCGAGCCGCATGCCCGCTTCGTCTTCCTCGACCTGTCTGTATTCGATGCCCGCCATTTTCACTCATGTCCGATTTCAAACCGTCGCTTTATCCCAAAGCAGACTTCAATGCCAGACCATGCACGCGAAGCAGTCCTGCCATCGTTGCAAAGCCTGAAAACAAACCACCGTCGTTGGATGTCTGGATTGCACACCGCAACACACAGCGATGATGTTGCCATGCATATTTGCAGGAGCATCGCGCTGCAGAAGGCTGTTCCTCGCCTCTACATGATATTTGTCAAATTTTGAGTTATGCATTTGCATAACAGCGAACGAAAATTCGGAATAATCTGCGGTTCAAGGTGCCCATGAGACTCGGTCGATCAGATTGGCCAAGTTCTGGGCGTCTAACTACTGATGGACGACTTTCGGGCGCGACGTCCAGCCGCCACGCCCTTGCTAAAGGATGGCAGGCCATGCCCGACAGGCTCGAACCGAAATTCCTGACTGTTTTGAAGGAAGGCTATACGCTGGATCGACTGCGGGCCGACGCGGTTGCCGGCCTTACGGTCGCCATTGTCGCCCTGCCCTTGTCCATGGCAATTGCCATTGCCTCCGGCGTTGGCCCGGAACGCGGCCTCTACACGACGATCTTCGGTGGTTTCATCGTGTCCCTTCTTGGGGGCAGCAGGCATCAGATCGGCGGCCCGGCCGGTGCCTTCATTGTCCTGGTGGCCGCGACGGTGGCGCGCCACGGGATTGAAGGCCTGGCAGTCGCAACAATGATGTCCGGGCTTTTCATGATGCTGGCCGGATGGTTGCGGCTGGGCAAATACATCAAATACATTCCCTATCCCGTCACGGTCGGCTTCACGGCAGGGATTGGCGTCATCATCTTTGCAAGCCAGATCCATGACCTCTTCGGGCTGACGACACGGGGAAAGGAACCCGGACCGCTCTACGACAAGCTGGTCTATCTCTGGGGCTATGCCGGCACGATCAATACCGAAGCCACGCTTCTGGCGGGCCTGACCGTGGCCATCATCCTGCTTTTGAAGCGCTTCTTGCCGAATTGGCCCGGATTGCTCATTGCAGTCACGCTCGCGTCGCTCGGAGCCTATGCGTTCGGACTTCCGGTTGAGACAATCGGCAGCCGGTTCGGCGGCATCCCGCAATCCGTTCCGTCACCGCACCTGCCGCCACTGGATCCGGCATTGTTTCTTGCGGTCTTGCCGGATGCTATTGCGTTTACGCTGCTGGGCGCCATTGAATCGCTTCTCTCGGCGGTGGTCGCGGATGGCATGTCAGGCCGGCGTCATCGCTCCAGCATCGAACTCATTGCCCAGGGCGTGGCCAATATCGTCTCGGCGCTGTTCGGCGGCATCTGCGTGACCGGAACGATCGCCCGCACAGCAACCAACGTTCGTGCCGGCGCAACAAGCCCGGTGTCAGGCATGCTGCACGCGATTTTCGTGCTGGCCTTTCTCCTGATCGCCGCGCCGCTTGCGCGCTATATTCCGCTGGCCGCGCTCGCGGGGATCCTCGGCTACGTATCCTACAACATGATCGAGCGGCCCGCTTTTGCCGCCCTCTTCCGCTCATCGCGCGGCGACATGCTGGTCCTGATGGCAACTTTCTTGCTCGTCATTTTCAGGGACCTGACAGAAGGGATCGTCGTGGGGTTCCTGCTGGGCGCAGTCCTCTTCATCGAGCGGATGGCGCGCCATGTGGAAGTGCACGAACAGCCGGGCGAACTGTTTGCCGGGCCCGGCGACGACGATCCCGAAAATCCGTTCCGAACCAGCGATCCGGAAACGGTGGTCTACCGGATTTCGGGCGTCTTCTTTTTCGGCGCTGCGGCGACCGTGGCTTCTGTGCTCGACCGGATTGCCGATCGTCACCGCAACTTCATTCTCGACTGCACCTATGTGCCATTCCTTGATTCAACTGCCGCCAACGTCATCGAAGGCAGCGTTCGCAAGGCGCGAAAACAGAAGACCCGGGTCCTGATTGCCGGAGCATCGCCGGACGCCCGCGCGATGCTCGAGGCACACCACGTCTGCACGCCGGATGTCGAGTTTCATCCGACCTTCGACGCCGCCGCAAAGGCCGTCAGCCTGCAGCCTGAACCGCGCTGATATCGCGGACCGTTTGCGGTCTATCCTCGAAAGAACCGCGCAACTCCGCCGACATCGATTTCAGCGTCTTGGGCGACGCAGCACAGATCTGGTTGCGACCGCTGGCCTTGGCGACGTAGAGAGCGCTGTCAGCCGCTGCCGACAGCTGGTCGATTCCGAAGCCGCCGGGAATATCCGCAAGGCCGATGCTGACGGTGGCGCGAATGTGGCGACCGGCGAACTCGACCGCAGTGTCGGCAAATTCAGCGCGAATTTCCTCTGCCAGCAGGCTGGCGCGTTCCGCCGTCCACTCCCGCGCGAAGAATGCAAACTCCTCGCCTCCGAGGCGTCCGACAACGACATTGGATCCGGCCTTCGCCTGCAGGATCTGGGCAAAGGCCTTCAACACTTCATCGCCCGCCAGATGACCGTAATTGTCATTCACCGCCTTGAAGTAATCGAGATCGATGATCGCCAGCGCGCCCCCGATCAGATCGCGTTCAAGCGTACGCTCGACCGAGGAAACAAAAGCGCGGCGGTTCTTCATGCCCGTCAGCATGTCGGTATTGGCGAGCCGCTTGAGACGCTGGTGGCTTCGCTCGGCGACCAGCACGACGGTCAGCAGGGTCGTCGCAACTGTATGCATCAGCAAAAGCAGTATCACGACAAACAGCCACGGCGACACAGGACGGGCATCGATCATTTCAATCGGCCAGACATGCGCAAGCGGGATCGCCGCAAGATGGGTCAAGGCGTTGCCGGTGAAGATGACGAAGCCGAAACGCGAAAACGACAACGTCTCGCCTTCTGCACCCTGGATAAACTGCAGAGCACCTGCGAAGAGATAGGCCGCAACGCCACAACACAGCGCGGCCAAAACCGTTTCATTGCGCAGCGCCGTATCCGGGATCGCAACATACAGGGTGACGAGGGCCAGCGGCCCGATCAGGGCGCGACTGAGATGCCTCTTTCGGTGGAAAAATGCCCGGAATCCAAGCCAGACAAACGCCATCGACGCCATATACATCATCGCAGCGACCAGTCCGGTCAGCAGATTGGCATGGAACTGGCCCAGACTGCCCAGTGCAACCGAAACCACGACCATCCAGACGGCTGCCGTCCACCAGTTGAGCGCGGGATTGCGCGGTGATCGTAGCCAGGCGAAGGTAATGAAAAGCACGTTGAGAAAATTCACCAACGACACGACGAGCATCAACGTTGGCAGATTGAGAAAATCCGAAGCCATCGAACATAATCCTGATGGTTGTAAAATATATTCCAATTCTAATGAACGGATTTACTCTTGCCCCACCCTTCTTAATGAAAGGTAAAATTTCCCGCATTTGAGACGCTGTCCACAGCACATTCCTCGCCTGAGCGGACGGTTTGCGCGTTGCAAATTCTTCGGGCGCGCGGTCAAAGATGTGGTAAGCGTTCGAATGGGTATAGAGAGGGGGAATTCAATATGAAAGCAGGCTATTTCGCATCAGCCATCGGCATCTTGCTGGTGACAGCGTCGGCAGCGCTGGCAGATCCGACGGGAACATTCGACGTCAAGGGGACAAACCCGGATACCGGCAAGGAATACAAGGGAACGGCTGAGGTCACCCGAACCGGTCAGACCTACACGGTGGTGTGGAAAATCGCTGGCGACAAGTTCATCGGTACCGGTCTTGGCGCAAAGTTTGTCGGCAACCGCTTCGAAATCGGTGCGGCAACGCCCGACGACACCGCAATTTCAGTCGGCTATGTTTCAAACAACTCGTTTGGCATGGCGATGTTCTTCGAACAGGACGATGGCCATTGGGAAGGCGCCTGGACCTATGGCGGTTCACAGATCGCCGCCCCCGAAAACTGGTATCGCCAGTAAGCCCGGCAAAAATCACCATTGAACTTGATTTGGCGCGTTGAAAGCGGCAGGAACGCCGATGAGACGCGCCAGATCATGGATAAAATGGGCATTGCTGGTCCAGTGACTGTCTCACGACACGATTTTGGAAGACGCGCGTATTGTCAGCGCGGGAGACCCGGAGACACATGACGGCCAACAAACCCGTGATCTATGTCGATGCAGACGCCTGCCCGGTCAAGCCGGAAATCCTCAAGGTCGCCGAGCGGCATGGCCTCGAGGTCGTCTTCGTCGCCAATAGCGGCCTTCGCCCGTCACGCGATCCGATGGTCCGGAACGTCATTGTCTCAAGCGGCTTTGATGCGGCGGACAACTGGATCGCCGACAATGCCGGTGCCTTCGATATCGTTGTGACGGCAGATGTGCCGCTGGCCGTTCGCTGCGTCGCAAAAGGCTGCCTGGTCACCGGTCCGTCAGGCCACGGCTTCGACGAAACAAACATTGGTGTGGCATCAGCCATGCGCGATCTTGGCGCGCATCTGCGCGAAACCGGCGAAAGCCGGGGCTTCAACGCAGCTTTTTCACCAAAGGATCGCTCGCGGTTTCTCGAAAAGCTGGAAAGCGTTTGCCGCCGCGCCAAATCTTCATTCACGACAAGGGAACAGAATTCATGAAAGTGATCTCGCAGAACATTGCCTTTGGCGGGATGCAGGGCGTTTATTCGCATACGTCCGAGACTTTGGGCTGCGACATGACCTTTGCAGTCTTCGTACCGCCAAAGGCCACGCAGGAACCCTGCCCGGTTCTCTGGTATCTTTCGGGTCTGACATGCACGCATGCGAACGTCATGGAAAAAGGCGAATATCGCCGACTGGCCGCCGAACTCGGCATGATCATCGTCTGCCCCGACACGAGCCCCCGCGGCGACGATGTCGCAGACGAGGCGACCAACTGGCAAATGGGCAAGGGCGCGGGCTTCTACATCGACGCCACACAGGAGCCCTGGTCGAAACACTACCGCATGTATTCCTATGTCACGGATGAACTCCCCAAGGTCATCGCTGCCAACTTCCGCGCAGACATGACGCGGCAAGGCATATTCGGCCATTCCATGGGTGGTCATGGTGCATTGACGATCGCGCTCAAAAACGCCGATCGCTTCAAGAGCTGCTCGGCCTTTGCGCCGATCGTCAACCCGATCGAAGCCGACTGGTCAGCACCCGCCTTCGAGAAATATCTGGGCGGCGACAAGCAGACGTGGCGATCCTACGACGCCTGCGCACTGGTGGCCGATGGGGCACGCTTCCCCGAAATCCTGATCGATCAGGGCGGCGCCGACAGCTTCCTCGAAAAAGGACTGATGCCCTGGCGCTTTGCTGACGCGGTCGAAGGCACAGACATTCAGCTGACGCTAAACATGCGCGAAAACTACGATCATTCGTATTACTTCATCTCGACCTTCATGGACGATCATCTGCGCTGGCATGCAGAAAGACTGAACGGATAAGTACGAGCATCAAGTTGCGTTACGTCTGAACGCGGCCGGAAAGGTCCAGATTCAGCGACGGAGTTCCAGTCCCTCGGCGAATTTGTCGGCGGCGGGGCATGGCTGCTGATGATCCTTCGCAGGCGCAGTTGCACACGTTTCCCGTCGTTCGCCGCTGCTTTTGCTCGCTGAGTGCTCCAGCTTATGTGGCTTGCGCGCGGGCTTCGGTCCCGGATGTGCGGGTCTTTCACTCGATGCCGGCATCGGAGCCATTGGAACAGTCGCGGCGACTGGTTCGGTCGGCTGAGGCAGCGAAAAACGACCGCGGATATCAGAGGCAATCGCGCCTGCGAGGAGCCGCGCGGCACTCGTCTTATCATTGGCTGTCGTTGATCGCGCCAGCCGCAGCACCGTCGATTTGTCACCGGCCGGAGATATTGTCGCGTCTACTGTTGCGACTGCGCGGGCGGAGGCCCCGCTCTTTGCGCTGCCGATGTCCACGTCGCTCAGCGCGATATCAAGCGAAACGGCCTGTTCCCCCACCATTGGCGAACGAACAGATCGCGAGAGATCCTGAGACAGAAGCGCTTCAACCGCATTCGCCTTTCCGTCAGCGGATACCACATGCGCGGATGTCAGCGAATAGCCCGAAACACCGCCCGCCTGCCGGCCTGCGGTGGTATCGCAACCGCCGATCAACAGGGCGATCGGCACAATCAGGATTTTCAGGAAACGCATCATATTGGAAACCGGATTGCAGACTCAACGTCTGCAATCACGATCCAACATAAGACGAGGATCGGCAATCGCCGAATCTCTTACTTATCGTCAACCACGCGAAGGCCGAACCAGGCGTCCTTGACGGCATTGTAGTGCTCTTCAGGATTATACTCGGCCACATTGAGGTGCTGGCTTTCGACCGTGAGGCCGCCAACAGAGGTCAAAACGGCATAGCTGGCCACAACGCTGTCATGCTGTGCCTGTGCGAGGTTTTCCTTCGCATTCAACACCTGCTGCTGTGCGTTCAGCACGTCGAGCGTGGTTGCCTGACCGACGTTGCGCTCTTCCATCACGCCGGAGAGCGCGAGATTGGCTGCTGAAAGCGCCTGCTTGTTGGCAGAAATTGCAGCGCCAGAGGCTTCCAGCTGCGCATACGACGAGACGATCGACTGCTGAACAGCCTGCTGGGCCGAATCAACCTTGATCTGCTGCTGGTTCAGCGTTTCCTTTGCCTGCCGGATCGAGCCATATTCCGCACCACCCTTGTAGATCGGAATGGTCAGCGAAGCGGCAATGCTCAGCGAGTTGTATGTACGCGGGTTCGAAAAGGTCGACGGATCACCGTAGTTGCGGGCGGCGCTACCCTGGATCGCAACACCCGGCAGCATCGAGCCCTCGGCAGTCTTGACCTGGAAGCCTGCTGCATCGACAGCGTGCTGTGCCGCAAGGATCGACGGATGCTGCTTCATGCCGAGAGCAACGGCACTGTCAATGCCACCCGGGATGCCGGCGCGCGCTGCCTTGGCCTGCGAAATGCCCTTCGGCTGTTCGCCAACGATCTGGGCATAGACGGCCTGCGCCTGCTTCAGCTGCGCCGTGGCGGCAGCCAGAAGGGCCTGTGCGGCGGCAAGCTGGGCCTGCGCCTGGCTGACGTCTGTCTTCGTGCCTTCGCCAACCTGCAGACGTGCATTCGATGCCTTCAGCTGTTCATTCAGGAAGGCGAGGTTCTGCTTCCGGATGGCCACGATTTCCTGGTAGAGCGCGACATTCGCATAAGACTGTGCGGCGGAAAACAGGATCTGCATCTCGGTCGCGCGCAGCTGCTCGCGCGCTGCAAATACGCCTGCCTCAGCGGCATTGACGCGATTGAGCGTCTGGAACCCGTCAAAAACCTGCTGGCTGATGGTGATACCGATGCTGTCGCTGGTAATGAAACCGTTGGCGCCGTTGATATTGTTCACGCCGTAGGCGACTGACCGCGCGGCTGTTGCATTGGCAGAAATCTGCGGCCGGTAGCCGGCCTTGGCGATCGTGACACTTTCGTCCGTTGCACGCAGGCCTGCACGGGCAGCATTCACATCGGGATTGTTGGCGTAGGCCTTGGCCATGGCGCCCTGGATCGTTTCGGCACCGGCGGCAAGAGGAGAAAGAACCGCAATCGGAAATACTGCCGCCGCCAGAAGCGCCCTACGAAACTGTGTCACCAAACTCACTCCTGAAACGATCCGGGCGAAATCGCCCGGCTAATAGAATGTTAATACATTCAAATGTGTGAGCTTAGAAATCGATCGACAAGCGGCGGCCAATTTTTCGACCGAAAATCACCATAATCGTTGCCGATGGGCAACACGTTTCAACCAAATCGAACCGCTCGCGTGAACGAACTCAGAACACGAACTCTGCGACTTTGCGGAAACCGGGAAGAGGCTTGACAGCCGTGTTGAAGGCGAAGCGTTCAGACACCGAATTGCCTTCGCGAACGAAGATTCCGGCCACCGACGTATTGCCGGAACCGGTTACGGCAACCAGGCGACCGCCGTCACGCAACTGATCAAAAAGCGCCTGCGGAATGACCTCGACAGCGCCATTCAGGAAGATGACGTCATAGGGTGCTTCGGCACCATAGCCCTTTTCAAGATCGCCCTTGACGACCTTCACGTTGGTGCAGCCTTCGGCGGCAAGTGTTGCTGCAGCCTTGGCAGCAAGTTCTTCGTCGCTCTCAAGCGCGACGACAGCGCCGGCAACCTTTGACAGGATCGCGGAGGCATAACCTGTGCCGGCACCAACATCCAGCACGCTATCTTCCACCGTGATCTCGGCGAGCTGCAGAAGCTTCGCCAGCGGCGATGCCTGCATGATGTAGCGCGCGATCGTGCCGGCCTTGGCAGGGGCGATTTCGATATCGGTGTCGATATAAGCGAGCGGCGCGACCTTTTCCGGTACGAACGCCTCGCGCCGCACGGTCAGAAATGCCGACAGGACCGAATGCGACGTGACGTCGGTCGTACGGATCTGGCTTTCCACCATCTTGGAGCGAGCGGATTCGAAATCAATCATGGGTAGCTTCCCTGTTGCCGGGCTTCGGTCGAAGGCAATAGTCGAGAATCGAACCGCAAAAACCTTGGCGATCCGATGGATTGACTAAGGTCTTTAATCGCGCCTGACGCGGCTTTCAAGCGCGCAATCTTGCCATGCAGCGAAAATCCCCGCCGCGATGCAACGGAAGTCAAATTCGATCTTTCAAGGGAAGGTTTGGAGGCCTCGCCCGGAATTGAACCGGGGTACAAGGATTTGCAGTCCTCTGCGTCACCACTCCGCCACGAGGCCTCAACTGCCCTTCGTTTAAACCATGAGGTTTAAGGAAGGCTTACACGATCCGTGCGGGCCGCCGTTCCCGGCGACGGCGCGGGATGTAGAATGAATGCCGCCAAACTGCAAGCGAATTTTTGTCAGCGTCCAGCCTGATCTGTGCGCCGCGCCCGATACCATTTCACCACGGCCTTGCGTCGCCATCTGCGCGCAACAGGCACGTCCTGCGACAGGACGGCGAGCCCGAGCGGAAACATCCAGAAGCCAAGAATCGGCAAGAAGCCCAGAACGCCGCCCACCATCAGCGCAGAACCAAGCGCAATGCGTCCGCGTCGCTGACGCGGTAAGCGCAGCCTGAAACGGCCGAGCGAAATCTCGCCTTTTGCAAAATCAAGTCCGGCCATCACACACCAAACGCACAACGTTTGCGGGCGCCATTTCGCCCAACGCGCCAATACAAGCCTGTAAATCGGTTGTTTTTCAGGCACTTCAAGCTTTTTCTGAGAAAATCTGAAAAAACCGCTTGGCAAATCGTCAAAGCATTTGTATTACCCCGCCAATCCCGCCGCGAGGCGATGATCCCTGGTAGCTCAGCGGTAGAGCATTCGACTGTTAATCGACAGGTCGCCGGTTCGAATCCGGCCCGGGGAGCCAGTTTCAGCACGGATTTCGATAACTGTGCAAATAAATTCCCCCGAAAGCACCGCTTTCGGGGGTTTTTCTTTTCTTATCGTTGCTTTCCCCGCAGGCGGTCTAGGGGCCTACCCCCGGACCACAGGCAGCATGGATCGCACGCCGGTCAGGCGTGCGAAATTTCAAAAACTGGTGCCGATCCGCAGCAGCTCAGGCAGCCGGGCTCAGCGCCTTTGCGCGCATCAGCATTCCGAAGAGATCGCGCGGCTCATCCGGATCGGCGAGCAAATCAAGCTCTTCGTAAAGACCGGTCTCCGCAAGCTTTGAACGTACGTAACGCAGAGCCGAGAAATCCTCGACGGCAAAGCCCACCGAATCGAACAGCGTGATCTCGCGGTCATCCGTGCGCCCTTCCCGCTTGCCGGCCATGACAGACCAGAGTTCGGTGACCGGATGATCGGCGTCGAGCTGCTGGATCTCGCCTTCGATGCGGGTCTGCGGCGGAAATTCGACGAAAATGGACGAGCGCAGCAGGATATCCCTGTGCAACTCGGTCTTGCCCGGGCTGTCGCCACCGACAGCGTTGATGTGCACGCCCGCGCCAATCATGTTGTCGGTCAGAATCGTCGCATACTGCTTGTCAGCCGTCACGGTGGTCACGACCTGAGCGCCCAGGACAGCATCCTCCGCCGTGGAGCAGATCGTCGCCTCGATGCCCGTTCCGGCAAGATTGCGGGCGCATTTGACGCTGGCCGAACGTTCAATATCGAAAAGCCGAACCTTCTTGATGCCAAGGACAGCCTTGAAGGCGAGCGCCTGGAATTCGGACTGTGCGCCGTTGCCGATGATGGCCATCGTATCGGCGCCCTTCGGCGCGAGATACCTGGCCGCAAGTGCCGACATGGCGGCCGTACGCAACGCTGTCAGCATGGTCATTTCGGACAGCATCAGCGGATAACCGGTGCGCATGTCGGAGAGCAGGCCAAACGCCGTCACCGTCTGGCGACCGGAGCGCGTGTTCTTTGGATGGCCGTTGACGTATTTGAAGCCGTAAACTTCACCGTCTGTCGTCGGCATGAGTTCGATCACGCCTTCGTCGCTATGGGCGGGGATGCGGGCCACCTTGTCGAAAAGCTCCCAGCGCAGGAAGTCCTTCTCGATTTCGGCGGCCAGTTCGGTCAGGAACCGCTCGACACCGATACGGTGAACCAGCTTCATCATGCTGTCGACGCTGACAAAGGGTACGACGTTGAGTTTTTCTTCCATGATTTCCCCTCCGGAAGTTGATTTCAGAATGTTCGGGTTGGCCGGTCGATGACCCGCTTGCCCAAAAGACTTGCGGCAAGATCGGTCATCAGCACGGCTGTGCGTCCCCGGTCATCCAGGAACGGATTGAGTTCGACCAGATCGAGACTGGTCACGAGCTCGCTGTCGCAAAGCATTTCCATGATGAGGTGCGCCTCGCGGAACGTCGCGCCACCCGGAACTGTGGTTCCGACACCGGGCGCAAAAGCCGGATCAAGGAAGTCGACGTCGAGGCTGACATGCAGGTCGCCACCAGCGGCCTTCACGGTCGCGAGAAAATCCTTCAGCAGCGGTGCAACGCCGTTTTCGTCTATGGCGCGCATGTCATGCACGGTCACGCCATGCATACGCAGCGCGCCGCGTTCGGCCGGGTCAACGCTACGGATACCCATCATGCAGATGTTCTTCGGATTGACCGGGTGTGGCGGCATGTCGAGCGTATCGGCAAACCCATCGATCCCGCAGGCATAGGCCAGCGGCACGCCATGCAGGTTGCCGCTTTCGGTGGTTTCCAGCGTGTGGAAGTCAGGATGTGCGTCGAGCCAGAGCACAAAGAACGGGCGGCCATTTTCAGCCGCGTGGCGTGCAAGGCCCGTGAGCGAACCCGCGGCCAGGCTATGGTCGCCGCCAATGACGATCGGCATGCCCTCGCCGCGTGCCTTGTAGACCGCGTCCTGGATTGCGTGCGTCCAGCCGACAAAGGCGTTCAGGCCCTTGATCGCTACATTGCGATGCGAAATCGGTGCAGGAATTTCAGGCATCAGGTTGCCACGATCCTCGACGGTGTGGCCAAGCTCGGCCAACGTCTCGCGCAGGCCCGCTGCGCGGAAGGCATCCGGGCCCATGTTGCAACCGCGACGGCCTGTGCCATTCTCGACCGGCGCCCCGATGATGATGCAATTCTTCGATGTCATGAATGACTCCTGTTATCTGTCAAATTTAGCCGCAATTCCCGGCGATCTGAACAAACCAATTTGGCAATTTTTGCATTCTGATTTATCATATTGGTCAATTCGGCAGCCGGAATGATCATGCAATGGATGAAGCAGACTACAGACTCATTACACTTCTGCGACACAACGGGCGGCGCTCCATCTCCGACCTCGCCCATGAGACGGGCCTGTCTCGGGCAACGGTGCGCGCACGGATCGAGAAGCTGGAAGCCGCAGGCGATATCGTCGGCTACACGGTGATCCTGAGAGCCGATGCCTTCACCGCGCCGGTGCGTGGCATCATGTTGATCGAGATCGAGGGACGCGCGACGGACCGCATCATTTCCGTCCTCGGCGGCTATCCGGAAGTGACGGCGCTGCACAAGACCAACGGAAAATGGGACCTGATTGCGGAGGTTTCGGCCACCAGCCTCACCGAGTTTGACGAGATTCTCCATCGGATCCGCTCGATCCCGGGGATTGCGACCTCGGAGACCAATATCCTGCTGGCCACACCCAAGAGCGCGAGTGCCAGGCTTTAGCTGCGAGACATATATAGAGAGAGACTTACGTGGGATGACGCCTATGACCAGCAGATCAACCGCCATTTCGATCGCCCTCACAGCGCTCGGCGCCTTGCCCTTCTATTTGATCCTGATCGCCCCCTCGGAAGTGGCGAGGATCATCATGGTGGATCCACACAGCGCATATCGCAGCTATGGCGCCGTCATCGGATCCTTCATGGCAGGCACGTTGTGGGGGTTCAGCCAGCCGGCGAGCCGCACGCCGATCGTCGCGGTGGTCCTCAGCAACATTCTGGCACTCGCGGTTTGGAGCTCGCTGCTGATTCCCCTGGAGGCGTTCCGGGGCTGGCTATGGCTTCAACTCATCGTCTTCTGGGCACTTCTCGCCATCGACTGGTCGCTATGGCGCAGTGGGCTGGAACGTGACTGGTATCTGCGTCTCAGGGTCTTGGTGACGACCGCGGTTTCCATTGCATATCTGTGCGCCATTTTCTTTTGGTAGAGAACCGGGCGCGAGCGAAAAACGGCGTTCGGCATGATCCACGACAACGCAGATGGCGTTTAATAATCGAATGCCGCTCGTCCGACCGGTTGCGCCTCCATTGATAGAGACCATGACTGATAACAGCCCCGCCATCGTCCTTTTCAGACGCGACCTTCGCCTTTGTGACAACCCCGCCCTGGATGCCGCGATCAAGACCGGGGCACCCGTGATCATGATCTACATCCGAGAGGTGGATGATCCGGACGCAGGCTCCCTTGGCGCGGCACAGCACTGGTGGCTGCATCATTCACTCTCGGCTCTGTCGCAATCGATCAAGACTTGCGGCAACCGCCTGATTCTGGCGACGGGCACGCAGAACGAAATCGTGACCGGACTTGTGAAGGAAACAGCCGCGCGCCGTGTTTACTGGAACAGGCGATACCATCTGAGGGGCCGGGAAACCGATGCCGCCCTCAAATCAGCCCTGAAAGACGTTGGTGTCGAAGCGAAAAGCTTCTCGGCCAATCTGCTGCATGAACCCTCGCGCCTGAAGACAGGAGCCGGCGGCCCTTACAGGGTCTATACACCGTTCTGGAAAGCCTTCTCCGCGGACGAAAACCTTCCCCACCCCCTGCCGGCACCTTCGCGCATCCCGGCCCCCGCAACGTTTCCACGAAGCGAGGACCTGAAGGATTGGCATCTTTTGCCGACCCAACCGGATTGGGCTGCCCCGTTCGTTCCGCATTGGCAACCCGGTGAAACGGGTGCTGCCGCGGCACTTGACGCCTTTGTCGAGAGCGCCGCCAAGGGCTATCGCACACTTCGCGATTTTCCCGGTGGCCGCCACACGTCGCGGCTTTCGCCGCATCTGGCGCTGGGTGAAATATCGCCCCTGCAGATCTGGCATGCAATCCGCACTCTCGAGGGAACATCGCCCACCGAGGACACGATCCATTTCCGCAAGGAACTCGTGTGGCGCGAGTTTTCCTGGCACCTGCTCTTTCACTATCCCGATCTGCAGACCCGGGAATTCAATCCGCGTTTTGCGGAATTCCCGTGGGATTTCGACGCCGAGGGCTATCGGCTCTGGACGAAGGGCCTCACCGGCTATCCGATCGTCGATGCCGGCATGCGCGAACTCTGGCAGACGGGATGGATGCACAATCGCGTCCGCATGATCGTCGCTTCGTTCCTTATCAAGGACCTGATGATCGACTGGCGCCATGGAGAGGCCTGGTTTCGCGATACGCTGGTCGATGCAGACCCGGCCTCGAATGCGGCAAGCTGGCAATGGGTCGCAGGCTCGGGCGCTGACGCTGCACCTTATTTCCGCATCTTCAACCCCATCCTGCAGGGTGAGAAATTCGATCCGGACGGGCACTATATCCGGCAATTCGTGCCGGAACTCTCGCGTCTGCCAAACAAGTACATCCATCGGCCGCACGAAGCACCCCTTGACGTGCTCTCGAAGGCAGGCGTGAAGCTTGGAACGACCTATCCCCGTCCGGTCGTCGATCATGGCCGGGCGCGTGATCGGGCGCTCGCCGCCTACAAGGAGGTGTCGGGTAGCGGGGGTCAGGTTTCATCGCCGGATTGAACCTCCCGAGAAATGCGATACAAGGCCTCATCGAACACATGGGGCCCCAAATGCGCATCGCCTGGCTTTTCCTGATTGCCGCCATCGTCACGGAAGTGGCAGGCCTCACCGCCATGAAGGCGATGACGGTCAGCGGCGGCTATATCGGCTATATCATCATGTATGCGGCGATCGCCCTTTCTTATTACTTCCTCGCCAAGGCGGTCGAATCGATTTCGGTCGGCGTTGCCTATGCCGTCTGGGAAGGTTCGGGTGTCACGCTGATCACGCTCGTCTCCGTTCTGGTCTTCGGGCATCACCTGACGGGCCGTGAAATGCTGGGCATTGCGCTCGCCGTCGCCGGCATCATCTGCGTCAACGCCGGCGAAGTTCACGACGAAGAGCATCACGCGGGAGAGGCGCAATGACCTTTGACATCCACTTCTTCTATGCGCTGATCGCAGCAGCCCTCGATGTCGCGGCAAACCTTGCCTCACGCAAGTCAGACGGCTTTCGCAACCGCCTCTGGGGCGCGCTGTCGATCGCCTTCGTACTGGCGGCCTTCTTTTTTCTGGCAGAAGCGGCAAAGGGGCTCGATCTCGCGGTCGCCTATGCGATTCTCGGCGCAACCGGCATCTTTGCAACCGCCATTCTCGGCCGCCTTCTCTTCGGCCAGAGACTGAAACCGATCGGCTGGTTCGGTCTGGCGCTGGTGTTTTCCGCCGTCATCGTTCTCAAGACCGCCTGAACGCCGCAAGGATCGCAAACCTTCGAGGTGAGCGAATTTCGTTCACCCTAAGCAGGAAATGCGAAACGGTTTGTCTTGCGAAATGCACAAATAACGAACAAAACTCGCGCCAGTTTCAAAAATACCAAAGGTTTATCCATGGCCTCTTTTCCGTCCGTTATCGAAGCAATCGGTAACACGCCGCTCATCAAGCTCAAGGCTGCCTCTGAGGCAACCGGCTGCACGATTCTCGGAAAGGCCGAATTCCTGAACCCCGGCCAGTCCGTGAAGGACCGCGCCGCCCTCTTCATCATCCGCGACGCGGAGCGCAAGGGTCTCCTGAAACCTGGCGGCGTGATCGTGGAAGGAACGGCAGGCAATACCGGCATCGGCCTCACGATGGTCGCCAAGGCGCTCGGCTATCGCACCGTCATCGTTATCCCGGAAACGCAGAGCCAGGAAAAGAAGGACGCGCTGCGCCTTCTCGGCGCCGAGCTGGTCGAGGTTCCCGCCGTCCCCTACAAAAACCCGAACAACTATGTGAAAGTCTCCGGCCGTCTGGCGGAACAGCTCGCCAAGACCGAGCCGAACGGCGCGATCTGGGCAAACCAGTTCGACAACGTCGCCAATCGCGATGCGCATGTGGCAACGACCGCACCGGAAATCTGGCAGGCAACGGATGGCAAGGTCGATGGTTTCATCTGCGCCGTCGGTTCCGGCGGCACGCTTGCGGGCACTGCGCAAGGCCTGTGGGGTTTCAACAAGAACATCAAGATCGGCCTTGCCGATCCCGAAGGCGCTGCCCTTTACGAATATTATTCGACCGGCGAGTTCAAATCGCCCGGCTCGTCGATCACCGAAGGCATCGGCCAGGGCCGTATCACGGCCAACCTTGAAGGCTTCAAGCCCGATTTCGCCTATCGCATCCCTGATAGCGAAGCACTTCCGCTGATCTTCGATCTGGTCGAGAACGAAGGCCTTTGCCTCGGCGGTTCCTCAGGAATCAACATCGCCGGCGCGATCCGTCTTGCAAAGGATCTGGGCCCTGGTCACACGGTGGTGACAATCCTGTGTGACTACGGCAACCGCTATCAGTCCAAACTTTTCAACCCGGCCTTCCTTGAAGGCAAGGGCCTGCCCGTGCCACAGTGGATGACGACGGCACCGGCGATCCAGCCGCCGTTCGAACCCGTGAGCTGAAAGCCCTATGCCAACCATACCGTTGTTTCGCGATGATTTTTATCTCTCAACCTGCGAAGCGACGGTCACGGCAGTGCATGACAACGGCGCCATAGAACTCGACCAGACCTGCTTTTATGCGACCTCGGGCGGACAGCCCGGGGATACAGGTTTTCTGGAGCGAAGCGATGGAAGCCGTATCGCACTCGGTGTCACCATGACCGGCGAAAACAAGAGCATCATCCTTCATATGGCTCTTGAAGGCGAACCCCGTCCCGAGGTTGGCGAGAAGCTGACGCTCCATGTCGACTGGCCGCGCCGCTATAAACTGATGCGCATGCATACCGCCTGTCACATCCTTTCCGTCGTCTGTCCCTACCCCATCACCGGTGCCGCAGTCGGCGAAGACGAGTCCCGCGTGGACATCGACATGCCGGAAACCGTCGAGAAGGAAGCGGTGACCGCGCGCATGATGGAAATCGTCAACGCCAATCATCCCGTCTTCCTGCAATGGATCACGGATGAGGAACTGGCGGCAAATCCGGGCATCGTGAAATCCAAGAATGTGCGCCCGCCCGTTGGCATGGGCCGCGTCAGCCTTGTCTGCATCGGGGAAAACTCCGCCATTGACAGTCAGCCCTGCGGGGGCACTCATGTGTCGGAAACCCAGGAGGTCGGGGCGATTCACATCGCCAAGATCGAAAAGAAGGGCAAGGAAAACCGCCGTTTCCGCATTCGCTTCGGAACCGGCGCAGAAGCTTGAGGAATGACTGACATGAGTGCGGACAAAAGCCCCTTCGTGGTGGACGCGGACTGGGTCGAAAAGCAATTGGGCGCGCCCGAATTCCGCATCGTCGATGCGGCCTGGTACCTGCCCGCACAAAACCGCAACGGCGCTGCCGAATATGCAGCCGGTCACATCCCCGGCGCTGTCTTTTTCGATCAGGACGTCATCGCCGATCATTCGACGGGTTTGCCCCATTCGGTTCCTTCGCCGGAATTCTTCGCTGCCGAAGTCGGCAAGCTCGGCATCCGGGAAACGGACACGATCGTCGTCTACGACGGTCCGGGCATCTTCACCGCGCCCCGAGTCTGGTGGCTTTTCCGCATCATGGGCGCAAAGAGGGTCTTCGTCATGGATGGCGGCATCGACGGCTGGAAGCGCGAGGGTCGCCCGCTGGAGACGGACCTGCCCGAACCCGCACTGGCCATCTTCAGACCGGATTTCGATCCGTCGAAGGTCACGTCCTTTGCAGACATGACCAGCATCGTTGCCTCCGGCGCAAAGCAGATTGCAGACGCGCGCGGCGCTGGCCGCTTCACGGCCGAAGAGCCGGAGCCTCGCGCAGGCATGCGCGGCGGCCACATGCCGGGCGCGAAGAGCCTGCCGTCCGGCGTCTTTTCCGTCAATGGCAAGTTCAAGTCGCTCCCCGAACTCAAGGAAACGATCGAGGCCGCGGGCATCGACCTTTCTAAACCCGTCGTGACCAGCTGCGGCTCGGGCGTCACGGCGGCCATCATCACGCTGGCGTTGCATTCGCTGGGGCACACCGATAACACGCTTTATGACGGATCTTGGTCCGAATGGGGCTCGCGGGCCGACACGGCCATCGTGACAGGACGGGACTGATCCATGGCGGGAAAACGCGCAAAAGCCATCAAGGCACACATCACCTATCTCGAAATGACCGCGCCGCCCAAGGCCGTACTGCCGGTTCCGGCAAACCTTCACACGGCAATCATGCGCGCGGAAAATATTCCTATCGCCTATTATCGCTATCTCTACAGGCAGGTTGGGGCGCGCTGGCATTGGGTCGAGCGCCTGCGCATGAAGGACAAGGCGCTGACCACGCTTCTGCATAGCCCGAACACCTTCATCGGCATTCTCTACGTTAACGGCGCACCTGCCGGATTCTACGAGTTGCACAAGGAAAGCGACGAGGTTGTCGAACTCTCCCATTTCGGACTGATGGAGCATGCGCTGGGTCTCGGCGTCGGCAAATGGTTCCTGCTTCAGGCGCTTCGCGCTGCGTGGAACCTGACGCCTGAAAAAGTCAAGGTGACGACCAACAACCTCGACCACCCGCGCGCGCTTCAACTCTACCAGATGTTCGGCTTCTCACCGGTCTCGACATCGGACGCACTGGTGCGTCCGTTGAGCGATGATGAACTGCTGGACCTGGCGAAGCGTGACAGCGGGCTGGTGACGGTTGCATAAACGCCAACGCCGTCCATTGAATAACGGCGGCTTCGTAAATACCCTCCCACTTGCGGAATCTACGACTTAGTCACCGCTTGTTCTCCCCCCGCCAAGGGGGAGATGTGGAGGATGCTGCGCCGCTTGCGCCCCGCCTCTCCCCATTGCGGGAGAGGACATGATTTCAACATCTTAGCTTTAGCTAAGTGTGAGAAATCATTGGTGAGGGGATCGTTTTGCGGCGAAGCATCCCGCAACAAGCTCACCCCAACTCCTCAGCCATGGCCAGAAGCTTGCGGACGATTTCCGTCGCCGCGTCCTGATCCTTGCCAAGCTTGCGGGCGACCGCATCGCGCAGGTTCATGAAGGCGGCATTCACGCCACGCGGCAGCGAAGGTCCCTCCTCACGCTCGCGGCGCTCGGACCTGGCCTTCATATGCTCGCCGAGTGCCGACAGCCGCTCTAGGATCATGCGAACGTGTTCGCGATGCTCGTCAAGATGCGCCTTGCCCTCGTCCGTAATCGAATAGAGCTTCTTGTTGGCTTCCGACGTCGTGGCGGTAAACCCGGCCTCTTCCAGAAAGGTGAGCGTCGGATAGATGACGCCCGGGCTTGGCGCATAGGCGCCTCCGGTCATCTCCTCGATCTGCTTGATGAGGTCGTAGCCATGGCGGGGCTCGCTTTCGATCAGCGAAAGCACGAGCAAACGAATGTGCCCCTGCCCGAGGAAACGTCCACGCGGGCCGAACTCGCCGTCATCGCCAAAGCCGCCTCGGCCCGGACCCTTGTGCCCCATGAAGCCACGGCCGAATGGGCCACGGCCCATCGCCATCATGGCAAGCATCCTTTCCATCCGGCGCTCCATGCGCCGCTCGTGCCGACCTTCGCCCTCGCCGCGTTCTGCGCAGCGTCCATGGCCACGATGATCACCGTCATGACGCTCGCCACCAAAGCGGCCACGGCGGCCGCGCTCTTCTCTGAAATGTTCAAACATGCATATATCCTTCGATGTGTTTTCGATATATCGGAATATAGATCACAAAATCAGGAATGCAAGAGTACGATATATCGAAAAGACATCTAAATGCTATCAAATACGCAAAAAGCCCGGATCTGTGGGACCCGGGCTTTACGAAAGATATATCGGTTACGCGTTCAGATGACCGTATCGAGCACCTGGTTCATGCTGCGCGACGGCTCCTGGCAACCGGCCTCGCCCACCACCTTGGCAGGCACGCCCGCCACGGTCGTGCATTTCGGCACGGCCTTGAGCACGACGGAACCCGCTGCGATGCGCGAGCAGGAGCCGACAGTAATATTGCCGAGCACCTTGGCGCCAGCGCCGATCATGACGCCATCACCAATCTTCGGATGACGGTCACCGGTTTCCTTGCCCGTCCCGCCGAGCGTCACGCCCTGCAGGATGGAAACGTTGTCGCCGATCGACGCTGTCGCGCCGACGACGAGACCGGTCGCGTGATCGAGGAAGAACCCACGGCCGATAGGGGCCGACGGCGCAATATCGGTCTGGAAGACGCTCGACGAACGGCTCTGCAGATAGAGCGCGAAATCCTTGCGTCCCTTTTTCCACAGCCAGTGCGCCAGGCGATGCGTCTGGATCGCGTGGAAACCCTTGAAATAGAGCACAGGCTCCATGAACCGCGTGCAGGCAGGGTCACGGTCATAGACCGCCTGAATATCGACGCGCAGGATTGCCGACCATTCCGGCCAATCGGCCAGCATTTCCTCGAATGTCTGGCGCAGCAGAACGGCCTGCATGTCGGGATGATCGAGCCGTTCGCAGATCCGGTAGATCACACAGTCTTCGAGCGATCGCGAGTTGATGACCGTGGAATACATGAACGCTGCCAGAACGGGATCGTTCTTGGCGGCGGCTTCCGCCTCCAGCTTCATGGCATCCCAGATCGGATCAACGCTTTTGACCTGGCCTGACGGCTTCAGCTCGCTTTGCGCGGACATGCCTCTCTCCTTGTTCGGCTTTCTGAACGTGCAATATAAAGCATCCATTGCAGAACTTAAATGGGGTGGCAGCAAATGAACTTAACGCAGTCTTTCGCCAGGAGCCTGGCGTCGTGTTGACGAAACTCAATCCAGCTTTCCAAGGAATTCAAGCGCCGCCTTCTTGAACACGCGATCCCCCACGGCCAGCATATGATCGCGGTTGGGAATATCTAGCGCCTCGGCATGTGGCATCAGCATCGCGAGTTCTTCCGCCGAACCCGCGATATCGTCTTTCGTACCCACGCCGATCAGTGCAGGTACATCGATCCGGGCGACATCATCGGCACTGAGAAGTTCACGCGAGGTACGGATGCAGGCCGCAAGTGCAAGCCGATCACTTTTCGTCTGGTCGGCGAAGGCGCGAAACATGCGACCGCGCTCATGCGTGACATCATCGAGGCTCGGAGCCAGCAGCGCGTCCGCAATGGGGTCCCAGTCGCCCACACCGGTGATCATTCCAATGCCAAGACCGCCAAAGATCACGCTTCTGATCCGGTCTGGATGCCGGAGAGCCGCAAAAGCTGTAATCCGCGCGCCCATCGAATAGCCCATGACATGCGCTTCCGGTATGCGAAGATGGTCGAGAAGGCCAATGGCATCGTCCGCCATCATGTGGGGATAATAAAATTCCGGGTCGTGCGGTTTGTCGCTCTGCCCGTGGCCGCGATTGTCGATTGCGATCACCCGGTAGCCGGCGTCACCCAGCGTTTTCAGCCAGCCGGGATGCACCCAGTTGAAGAGCGCAGACGACGCAAAACCATGAATGAGGAGAATCGGTGCACCCGCCGGGTCGCCTTCATCAAAATAGGCCAGTCGCTGGCCATCATGGCTGAAGAATGAAAAGGCGGGGGCATTGAGGTTCACGGGTGCGTCTCCGGCATGGCCATTGGCAAAGACCAAACTCTACCTTCCAAGTTACCTATTGAAAAAGCGCAATTTGGCAAGGCTGCACTGCAACAAAGAGCGGTTTATCAGGCGTTTTGCCTCTACACTTTTGACGCGGCGCGATATAAGGTCCGGCCAAAATCGACATGTATTCGGAGGCACCAATGGCCGGTCACACCATTCCCCACTTCCAGAACGACGGCGGCCACGCGGCAATTGAAGTCGGCGTGAAGGAATTCATGTGCACGGGCGCTTCCGTGCCGTTCGACCATCCGCACATCTTCATCGACATGGGTTCGGACAGCGAAAAGGTCTGCTCCTACTGCTCGACGCTCTACAAGTACAATCCGGCACTCAAGGAAAACCAGACGAATCCGCCGGGCTGCGTCTTCCTCGTCAAGGCAGCCTGACCGGAGCGCCCGGCTGACGGGCGCCCTTCCCCTTTCCTTTTCACATCATGGAAGACGGTAATGTCCGTCGAAAAAGTCATCGTCGTTGGAGCCGGAGTCGCAGGACTGACGGCCGCCCTTTCGTTCGCGCAAAAAGGCGCGCGGGTAGACATTCTCGAACAGACGGCCGTCCTGAGCGAGGTCGGTGCAGGGTTGCAGATCTCTGCAAACGCGGCACGCATCCTGGACCGTCTTGGAGTGCTTGGAGAGCTCAGCCCGAAATGGACCGAGCCCGAGACCGTCACCCTTGCCGCAGGTTCATCCCTCAAGGATCTCGCGAGCGTTCTGATTGGTGATAGCGGCAAGGCGCGTTGGGGCGCACCCTATGGCGTCCTGCACCGCGCAACGCTGCAGGCGGCGCTGATTGCAGCGGTCGAGGCACAGCCAAACTGCACGCTCCATCTCGGCGTGAGGGTCGATGCGCCCTCCATCGAAAAGCTGGAAGAAATTTCAGGCGAACGCGCGGACATCATCGTGGGCGCCGATGGCGTATGGTCGCGGCTCCGCAAGATTGTTCCCGGCGCGGGAACAGCGCGATTCTCCGGCTTTGTCGCGTGGCGCTTCCTGGTTCCGATGGATCAGGCGCCCGCCTTCCTTCCGCGCAACCGCGTGACGGCCTTTACGGGCGCCGACGCCCATATCGTGACCTATCCGCTGAAGGAGGCAAACGCCTTCAATCTCGTCGCGATCACCCGTGGACGCGATCCGGGAGAAGCCTGGTCCGTGGTGCCAACCGAACAGCAGCGCCATGAATTTGTGGACCGCGCCCTGAAGAGCTGGCATCCGGACATCAAGGCACTGCTGATCAACGCACCCACGCCGACCTGGTGGCCTCTCTTCGGGGTTACACCCGGCAACTGGACTGACGGCGAGCGCGTGGCGCTGGTGGGTGATGCAGCCCACGCCATGCTCCCGTTTGCGGCGCAAGGCGCGGCGATGGCAATCGAGGACGCCCATGATCTGGCATGCCTTGCCATGCGCATGCCGGTCAAGGACGCCCTGCACGCCTATCAGGCGCTCCGCAAACCCAGGGTGGAGAAGGTCAAGGCGCGCGGCGATTTCAACCGTTTCGCCTACCATGCGCGCGGCCCGGTACGCATCGCCCGCGATCTCGTCCTGGCGTCGCGGCCCGCCGCGCGGCTCGCGGCAGACCTCGACTGGATATACGGTTATCGCGCCGGCGACACCGTCTGAGCATTAGCAAAACCACGCTCGATGTCGGCGATGATGTCAGCAACATCTTCAAGGCCGATCTGCAGCCGGATCACCGGCCCTTCCTTCGGTGCCTTGGCAATCGTGCGGTCGTCCAGATAGGAATGCACGGCGAGCGATTCGTAGCCGCCCCATGACCAGCCGAGCCCGAAAAGCTTCAGGCCATCGAGGAAGGCATGTGCCCTTGCCTTGAAAAGCGTGCGGTCGCTCTCCTTCAGCACGAAGGAGAACACACCGCTTGCGCCCTTGAAGTCCCTCTTCCAGATGGCATGACCAGGGAAGGACGGAAGTGCCGGATGCAGCACTGCTGCAACCTCCTCGCGCGTTTCCAGCCACTGGGCGATTGCAATGGCTGACGCCTGATGCCGCTCGAGCCGTACGGCCATGGTGCGCAGACCGCGCAGGATCTGGTAGGCGTCGTCCGGCGTGACGCAGAGACCGAATTGCCAGTTGGCCTCGTGCAGTGCCGGCCAATGCTTTTCGACGGCCGAGACAAACCCCATCAACACATCCGAATGTCCGGACGGATATTTCGTCGCCGCGTGAATGACCACGTCGACGCCGAAATCGACCGGCCGGAAGAAGATCGGCGTCGCCCAGGTGTTGTCCATCATTACCACGCAGTCATGGCGATGCGCGATCTCGGTGATCACCCGGACATCCTGCATCTCAAACGTATGGGAGCCCGGGGCTTCGACGAGAATGACGCGCGTGTTCGGCCGGATCAGGGCCTCGATGCCAGCGCCCGCAGCCGGATCGTAATATTCCACCTCGACGCCGAATTTCTTCAGCACCTTGTTGCAGAAAACGCGGGTCGGATTGTAGACCGAATCGACGATCAGGGCGTGGTCCCCGGCCTTGAGATAGGCCATCAGCGGCAACGAGATGGCGACCAGACCCGATGGGACCAGCACGGTGCCGGCGGTTCCTTCGAGGGCGTTGATTGCCTCGCAGAGCGCCTCGGTCGTCGGTGTGCCGTGCGTTCCGTAGGTGTATTTCTGCATCTCGCCCGGCGCCTTCGTCATCGCCTCGGCGCTGGGAAACAGGACCGTCGACCCGCGCACGATCGGCGGATTTACGAACCCATGGTTTTCTTCTGGATGCAGGCCGAGGTGACCCAGCCGGGTGTTGATGCCTGCGTTCTTCAGGATGTCGTCATCGCTCATTCGTCATGTCCGGTTATGTGCCCTGTCCGGATCCGAAATGGTCTCAAGAGGTGTTCGGATCCGTTGAAGATCGGTGTTTCATGCAGGCGTTTTGGGCTGCGGAGCGCCGCCGGTCAAGCCTTGTCAGGCAAATCGGCGTGAAGGAATTTCACCGATTTTCACCCCGAGTGACGTCACTTTGACGGCTTTTGGGACAAATACATGACATTTGTTCGCCAGGATGGCGCGTTTTTGGTCAATTCCTCCTCACTTTTCCAATTCTGGAAAAAATGAGGCAATTCGACTTGACCTCAGGATTGAAACCGCATGGAATACATGGACCCGCGCCGGGAGGGTGACGGGGGGCGCGACATCATCGGCAGGGGAAAGCCGATGGAAGTGGCGACGAAAAAACCAGGAAAAAGGTTGAGACACAAATGAACAAGACGCTTCTGACCGTTATTGCGAGCGCCGCTCTTGCGGGCGCCGCAGCACATTCCGCATCCGCAGGCACGCTGGATGACGTCAAGGCCAAGGGCTTTGTACAGTGCGGTGTCAACGGTTCAAACCTCGCAGGCTTCGGCGCGCAGGATTCCTCCGGCAAGTGGTCCGGCCTCGATGTTGACCTTTGCCGTGCCGTTGCAGCCGCCGTTTTCGGCGACGCCACCAAGGTGAAGTACACGCCCCTGTCCGCAAAGGACCGTTTCCCGGCCCTGCAGTCGGGTGAAGTCGACATGCTGGCCCGCAACACGACCTGGACCATCAACCGTGACAGCGCGCTCGGCTTCGATTTCCGTGCCGTCAACTACTATGACGGTCAGGGCTTCATGGTTCCCAAGAAGCTCAACGTGAAGTCCGCTCTGGAACTGTCCGGCGCTGCCGTTTGCGTACAGTCCGGCACGACGACCGAACTCAACCTTGCCGACTACTTCAAGTCGAACAACCTCGAATACAAGCCGGTTGTTTTTGAAAAGCAGGAAGAGGTTGACGCCGCCTACCAGGCTGGCCGTTGCGACGTCTATACGACCGACCAGTCGGGTCTCTATTCGATCCGCCTCTCGCTCTCGAACCCTGACGACCACATGATCCTGCCCGAAATCATCTCCAAGGAGCCGCTTGGTCCGGCCGTTCGCCAGAATGACAGCAAGTGGTTCGATATCGTGACCTGGGCACACTATGCCATGGTGACCGCCGAAGAGTTCGGCATCACGACGGCCAATGTTGATGAAAAGCTGAAGTCTGAAAACCCGGACATCAAGCGCTTCCTCGGCGAAGAAAAGGACCAGACGATCGGCAAGGATCTCGGTCTCGATGAAAAGTGGGCCTACAACATCATCAAGCAGGTCGGAAACTACGGCGAAAGCTTCGACCGCAACGTTGGCGAAGGTTCGAACCTGAAGATCAAGCGTGGCCTTAACGCGCTCTGGAACAAGGGCGGCCTGCAGTACGCACCGCCGATCCGCTGATTTCAATCAGCCAGCATTGGAGGGCGCGGGTGCCGCGCCTTCCCACATTCCGACTATAATCTGCCCGGAAAAAAGGGCTGCGGAACAGGGGAAAACATATGGCAGCTGCCACAGATGGGCAGAGCGGTGGAGCGCGCTCTGCACAATCCTTGCTCTATAACCCGGTCTTGCGCCAGATCGTGTATCAGGCCGCAACACTCTTCCTGATCGCATGGCTGATCTGGTACGCGGCAAGCAATGCGGCCGAAAACCTCGCACGTGCCAACATGTCAGCCGGGTTCGGCTTTCTTGGCGGTCGCGCGGGCTTCGACATCGCACAGTCCGCCATTTCCTACTCAAGCGATGCGACCTATATCCGCGCACTTGTCGTCGGCCTGATCAATACGCTGATCATCGCCGTGACCGGGATCGTGACCGCGACCATCATTGGACTTCTCGTCGGCGTCGGACGCCTGTCGTCAAACTGGCTCATTGCAAGGCTGAGCACAGTCTACGTGGAAATCTTCCGCAACATACCGCCGCTGCTCGTCATCTTCTTCTGGTATAAGGGCGTTCTGTCCTTGCTGCCTGACATCAAGGAATCGCTTTCGCTGCCGCTGTCCATCTTTGTCAGCAACCGCGGCATTTTCATGCCGGCGCCGGTTTTCGGAGACAGGTTCTTGCTGGTGCCGCTTGCCTTCGCCGTTGGGATCATCGGCGCGCTCGTCTACCGCTCCATTGCGCGCACGAAGCAGATGGCGACGGGCGAGACATCACCGGTTCTCGCCGTCAGCCTCGCGCTGATCATCGGACTTCCGGTAATTGCCTTCATCGCAATCGGAATGCCGTTGAGTTTCGATCCGCCCGTGCTCGGCAAGTTCAACATGCGCGGTGGCATGGTCGTCGGCCCGGAATTCCTGTCGCTCTACATGGCGCTGTCTTTCTACACCGCCGCCTTTATCGCCGAAATCGTGCGCGCAGGCATTCGCGGTGTGTCGAAGGGCCAAACCGAAGCTGCTTATGCACTTGGTCTGCGCCCTGGCGTCACAACGCGTCTGGTAGTCCTGCCGCAGGCGCTGCGCATCATCATTCCGCCGCTGACGTCGCAATATCTCAACCTGACGAAGAATTCGTCTCTCGCCGTCGCCATCGGTTTCGCCGATCTGGTTGCCGTCGGCGGAACGATCCTCAACCAGTCGGGCCATTCGATTGAAATCATCGCCATCTGGATGGCAGTCTACGTTTCAATCAGCCTGCTGACGTCACTCTTCATGAACTGGTTCAACGCCAAGATGGCACTGGTGGAGCGCTGACATGGCCAAGGACATCGCATATCTGCGCCGGGACTTCATTCAGCCCTCGCCGCCGCCACTGAGTGACAATTCGGCTCTTGGCTGGGCGCGCAGGAACCTGTTCGCGACGGTCAAGGACACGGTGATCACACTGATCGCCATTGTCGCCATCGTCTCGTTCATCAGGTCAGTCATCGACTTCCTGCTGATCAACGCAGTCTGGACCGGCGACGGCCGCACGGCATGTGCAACCGTAGCACAGGGCGGCACCCTGCCCGATGGTTGGCACGGCGCCTGCTGGGCCTACGTGGATGCGTGGTTCACGCAGTTCATGGTCGGCTCCTATCCGCGCGACCAACTGTGGCGGCCGATCCTCGTCGCACTGATGTTCGTCGGCCTGCTGGTGCCTTTCCTCATTCCGAAGATGCCGCGCAAGGGCCTCAACGCGATCCTGCTGCTGATCGTCCTGCCGATCGTCTCCGCCTTCCTGTTGCTAGGTGGCCATTTCGGGCTGAGCCCGGTCGAAACCTCCAGCTGGGGTGGCCTGATGGTCACGCTGATCCTGTCGTTCATCGGCATAGCAGTGTCGCTGCCGATCGGCATTCTGCTGGCACTCGGACGCCGGTCAACGATGCCCATCGTCAAGATGGCATGCGTCGGCTTCATCGAACTGGTGCGTGGCGTGCCGCTGATCACGGTGCTCTTCATGGCAAGCGTGCTTTTGCCGCTGTTCCTGGCGCCGGGCAACAACATCGACAAGTTCATCCGAGCCCTTGTCGGCGTGTCGATCTTCGCATCCGCTTACATGGCGGAAGTCATTCGCGGCGGCCTTCAGGCCATACCGAAGGGGCAGTATGAAGGCGCCGATTCTCTTGGCCTGAACTACTTCCAGAAGATGACCTTCGTGATCCTGCCGCAGGCGATCAAGCTGGTCATTCCCGGCATCGTCAACACCTTCATCGGCATGTTCAAGGACACGTCGCTGGTGTCGATCATCAACATGTATGACCTGCTCGGCATCGTGAAGGCGAGCTTCGGTGACGCGAAATGGCTGACGCCGGTCACGCCTCTCACCGGCCTGATCTTCGCCGGTTTCATATTCTGGTTGTTCTGCTTCGGGATGTCGCGTTACTCTGGCTTCATGGAACGCCACCTCGACACCGGGCACAAACGATAAAATAGGGGAAAACAAGATGAGCCAGACACAGGCCCTGACTGAAAAACTGACCGTATCCGACACCGACGTGGCGGTCGAAATCATCAACATGAACAAGTGGTATGGCGATTTCCACGTACTGCGCGATGTCAACCTCAAGGTAATGCGCGGCGAGCGTATCGTCATTGCGGGTCCGTCCGGCTCCGGCAAGTCGACGATGATCCGCTGCATCAACCGTCTGGAAGAACACCAGAAGGGCCAGATCATCGTTGACGGCACAGAACTCACCAACGACCTGAAGAAGATCGACGAAGTCCGCCGCGAAGTGGGCATGGTGTTCCAGCACTTCAACCTCTTCCCGCATCTCACGATCCTCGAAAACTGCACGCTTGCACCAATCTGGGTCCGCAAGATGCCGAAGAAGGAAGCAGAAGAGATCGCGATGCACTACCTGAAGCGCGTCAAGATCCCGGAACAGGCCAACAAGTATCCGGGCCAGCTCTCGGGCGGCCAGCAGCAGCGCGTGGCGATTGCCCGTTCCCTCTGCATGAAGCCGAAGATAATGCTCTTCGACGAACCGACATCGGCGCTCGACCCGGAAATGGTCAAGGAAGTGCTCGACACCATGGTCGGTCTTGCCGAAGAAGGCATGACCATGCTCTGCGTAACCCACGAAATGGGCTTTGCCCGTCAGGTCGCCAACCGCGTGATCTTCATGGACCAGGGCCAGATTGTCGAGCAGAACTCGCCTGCCGAGTTTTTCGACAATCCCCAGCACGAGCGCACGAAGCTGTTCCTCAGCCAGATCCTGCACTGATCCAAATAAATATACAGACGTGAAGGCGGGCGCAGTGCCCGCCTTTTTTGTTTCTTCACGGCAGACTTCTGACGACGGCGATGATCGGCCCGAGCGGCTCGCGCTCATCACGGCGGCCCCATTCGGGAACCATCAGGCTCGAGATACTCCCATCCAAGAAAAGCGCGCTCGGGCAGTCCAGAACATCCCGGAAGAAGATTGCCATGTCGTAGAAACGAACTGGCTTCTCGGTCACAACGAAGACCACCCTGCCCTGATCATCCACGCCAACGCCATTGCGGATCTTCAAGCTATCGCTCTGCGGCAGGAAGGACGGATGCAGCTGCCCCTTGATGACCAGCATCGGACCTGATTGCGTGGCGAGACGCGGCTGGACGCCGCTCGCGGCATAAGCCTCAGTCTCCATGACGCCCGCCTTCCCGGCCCTGTCGATAAAGAAGACGCCGTTGGGCTGCAGGAAGAAATTGCCCCAACCGCCACCGCGGACGAGTGCGTGTTTTTCGAGGCCCTGTTCGACATGAAGTCCGACGGGGCTCAAATCGGAATGATACATGCCCGCATTCATGGCAAAGCGGATCACATGCTTGCCGCGCTCCCAGATGTCACGGGCAAGGGGTCTGAAGCCACCATAGGCCTTTCCGCGCGCATCCGCATTGAAGAGCTGGATGTGATCGATTTTCGGATCGAATGTACACACGGCATAATCGTTGCCGAGATAACCGGCCTTGATGCAGGCCTGCTGCGCCGCCGCCATGCATGGCATGGCGAGCACAAATGCGAATGCGACAATGGCCCGCTTCAAACTCTTCTCCCAACGACAATCCGCGTCGCTGACGCTTATCAGGTGAAATTGCGGCACGCTTGCGCCAAACGATCAATCCGGCGCAACAAAAAGGCCAGGCCCACACGGACCCGGCCTTCGGATGAAATGCTCAAGCAATAGTCAGCCTTGAGGGTGCTGGTTTTTCATCGCATCAGCGAATTGCGACTCGGTGATCGATCCGGTGTTGTCCTTGTCGATGGATGAATAGAACTTGGTCGCCATGTCGGACGTGACGTCATCCGGCCGTGACGAGACGAACTCGGACTTGGTCACCTTCCCATCGCCATCCGTATCCATATGCGAATGCATCTCTGCGGCGTCCGGTCCCTTGCCGTCCGATCCGCCATGCTGAAGCTGCATGACGACCGACATTGCACCACCGGATGTCTTGCCCGCCGGGCCGTGCGCGGAAAACTGGTCGAAGGTGATGCTGCCGGTGTTTTTAGTATCGAGCTTGCTGAAAACACTCGATGCCTGATCTTCGGTCACGTCTTTCGGACGTGCACTCACGAATTCACTCTTGGAAACCGTCCCGCTGTGGTCGGCATCCATCTTGTTGAACATGTCTTTCTGCATGGCATAGTGGTTGGAACCACCGCCATTGACGGCTGAGGAACTGGTCATGGAACTCTCCAAAAAGTAAAGCACCACGCCTACGTGCCCGCCGCCCGGACAAAACGAAAAAGGCGATCTGCGTTGATAAGAGCAACCGCACAATCATCGCGAGGCTGCAGATCGCACTTTAGAAACCAAAGATTTACAAAATGTTTACCATCTCGGGCCTGACGAGGCTCATGTCATTGTTTTTGCGGCAAGTAGCTATCACTAACGCCGATAGCTGACAGAGCCTTGAGACGAAAACTTTGCTCAGCCCTTTGCAACCGCGTCAAACGCAAGAAGCTTTTCGAGCAGCGCCGGCATGTCCTTCAGATGCACCATGTTGGGACCGTCCGAGGGTGCGTGGTCGGGATCTTCGTGGGTTTCGATGAAGAGGCCGGCAACGCCGACAGCAACCGCCGCACGCGCCAGCGTTGCAACGAATTCACGCTGACCACCTGACGAGCCGCCCTGCCCACCTGGCTGCTGAACCGAATGCGTAGCGTCAAAGATCACCGGCGCGCCCATGGCCGCCATGATCGGCAGCGAGCGCATGTCCGAAACCAGCGTGTTGTAGCCAAAGGAGGCGCCGCGTTCGCAAAGCAGGACATTCGGATTGCCGCTGGCGTTCAGCTTGTTCAGGACATTCTTCATGTCCCAGGGGGCGAGGAACTGGCCCTTCTTCACGTTGATCACGCGTCCGGTCCTGGCGGCGGCGATGAGAAGATCGGTCTGGCGGCATAGAAATGCCGGGATCTGCAGAACATCGACAGTCTGCGCAACGATGGCGCATTGCTCTTCCGTGTGAATGTCGGTGATGACCGGAAAGCCGAAATCCTTTTTCAGGTCGGCGAAAACCTCCATCGCCTTGTCGAGCCCGATGCCGCGCTGGCCCGACAGCGAGGTGCGGTTCGCCTTGTCAAACGATGACTTGTAGACGAGGTCGATGCCGAGCTTGCCGCAGATCTCCTGAAGCGCGCCAGCAATCTGGTAGGCATGGTCACGGCTTTCCATCTGGCAGGGACCCGCGATCAGCGAAATCCGCCCGGTGTTGGAAAAGGTCACCTTGTGCGCGCCTTCGCCAACGGTGACCACTGCATTATTGGTGACTTCAGTCATGCCTGTTCCTCAAATGAAAAGTGTACGCCCTGCCCCGCTGCCTGCGGCACCACGAGGCGAGCGCCAATTGTTTCGTGTTCCATGCCATTGTGGCCAAGAAGGGCTGCTGTCTCCGTCAGGGACCGCACCTTGAAGGAAACCACACGGCCCCGCAGTCCGCGCGCATGACCGCAATGCTTGCGCCCGTAGAAGCGCTCGAAACCCTCCGGCGTCAAGACGGAGATTGTCGCGTTGGCTGCTTCAAGCGCCATGCCGAACGACATGGCACGAACATCGCGCTGCCCGCAAACTGTTTCCAGGAAATACTGGAAATCGGATGGATTGGATTCGACAAGCGTAACGCCCGCAAGACCGGTGACGCCGTTCGCGTGAGCTGTCAACGCTGACCGGTCAGCCTTTGGAACATTGATACGCTGGCAGGTAAAGGCATAAAAGTCGGGCGAACGCAGGTCGGCCGCAAAGGCCAGCCGGAACGACGCCTCACTCTCCGTTCCGTCCGGAAGCTTGAACGGCCGCGAAAAATCGAGAATCCTGCCCGCGGAAAGACCGGCAGCAGTAAAGACTGCGTCATCCGCCTTGGCGTCAGTTGTTGCGAAGACCAGCGCTTCCATCCCTTCTGGCCCCTGGCGGAACCGAAATGCTTGGTCACGCGCGGTGAAAACATTGCCCTGACGCGCCGTCTCCTCGATGGTCTCGCGGCTCGCAACGCCGAGCGGTTCGAGATAGGTCCCGTCAGCCAGAAAAACGCAGGCATTTTCGGTGCCGAACGGATGCTGAGCATCCGGCGCGACTGTGAAGCCAAGCTGGCCTAGGCGAGCGCGGGCCGCATCCAGCCCCGACACGGAAAGCACGACATGGTCGATGGCGCGCAAAGATTGCATCATGTCATCCCCTTTTTGGACATTGCATGATTTGCCCTTTCCGGCGGACGATTTCAAGCCACGCAGGCAAAAACCTGGAAATTCTAAATATCTGAATTTTTTATCATTTTCATCACGAAATACAAATTGATACAAGGATTCAATTTTAGCTAAAGTTGAACATTATACTTCAAGATGCGTAATATAATTCGCGCTATTATTATCTTGAAAATGAGTAGAGGTCCGAATGGATTAACGCCATGACCCAAGTGATAACGGTATCGCCGACGACCGCCGCGTATGTCAGCGATGCCTACAAGCCGAGCGCGGCAAACAAGCAGACGAGATTCGACCCCCTGGCCGAAGCCATTACCGAATGGCACGACAAGGCGGTCGCAGATGGAGATATTGCCGACCGGCCGCTGCTGTCCCTTGTACAGCCGCCGTCGCTCGCGCTGACATTCCTGACCTTGCCTCTTCACAAGGCCCCGCAGGTGACCGCGGAACAGGCCAACGAGGAATACAAGTCCAATAGCGGTGAACCGGGCTGACTGCCCTCCTTGCCCGATGAGTTTGCGCGTCACGGCATGACTTTATACCAACGATCATTGATAGGAACGCATTTGACCGGAGCGATTTTGGTTTCCGGCGAGGAGAAAACCACAGCTGGGCCAGAAGGCCCAGAGCGGAT